>Ga0315312_1000316_pt1 | contig 66242 bp, 58 predicted proteins | sample TDP7_MG_FD_203629 | JGI IMG/M metagenome (GOLD analysis project Ga0315312, IMG submission 203629) | Freshwater sediment microbial communities from Lake Towuti, South Sulawesi, Indonesia - TDP7 | ecosystem: Environmental > Aquatic > Freshwater > Lake > Sediment | place: Indonesia: South Sulawesi... | reverse complement strand
TCCAAGCTGTTCTTCTCCCCGACGGGCATGACCCAGTGCATGTGCCACACTGTATGCAGGCCCTGAGCGTTGCCATCTCATCCTTTGGAAAGATCCTTGAGCCATACTCAATTACCTCGTTGACGAAATCTCTCTCGCCTTCACGTATGGTCTGTCGCTTCAATATCGAGGGCAAACGCCACCTTCCTCACGCGTGTGCTTCAAGAGCCTTACATATGTAAGCATATACGTGTTTCCAAAGCATGATTCGCATATTGAAAGGAACTCTGCTCAGGAATCTGGGTGGAAGCTCTCTTGTCCAAGCGATTCCTAGTCTTCTCGATGTTGTGAAACGCCGGCGAAGGCCAATCCCAATCATAGTTACGGTTGATAGCTACTGCAGCTGCACGACATGCGATCTTATCTGCTGTGGGGTCCCGCTAAAGGAGAAGAAGTAGAGATCCTACGATCATGCCTCTCCGTTTTCTACGGCATTTCCCTTTCCAGATCGATCAACCAGTGGGTTAGTCTGTCGCATGTCGCGGGATTGATGGTATGAGTGGGGCACCCTCCTCGGTAGTCATCGTCGCATGATGCGCAAGGAATACTGGCTATTGTGTCGACTGTCGCATTCCTTCTCCTAGGAAAAATCCTGAACGTCCATCTTCCTCTGCTCAACTCTCTTCTTCTCTCGACAAGGCCACGTCTCTCGAGGTTTAACACCTGCCTTGAGCCCTTTCTGCTATCAAGCCCCAGACGCCTCCAGAGTTCGGACTGTAATATTCCGTTGCCTCCGTATTGCTGAATGATGGCGAGCGGCCTTCTCATCCCAGGCTCCTCAGGATCCAAATGAGGCGCAAGAATGATGCGTCGAGGCCTGTCGAGGGCTTGTGCGACTATCTCCTCAATGAAATCCGCCACTATCTTTCCAGTTGAGGTTAACTCATAGGTCACAGGAAGATTGCGTTGAAGAATCAAGCCTTTCTTCTTCAGCTTGGCAAGGTACTTGTATGTTCTCCTAATTGTGATCCCAACTGTCTTTGATAGATCCCTTACTGAAGTTCCATCCTCGGTCAGCGCATGAAAGGCCCTCCATTCGGTCGGTGAAGCGTCTCCGTAAAGGCGGACCCTGACCCTGTAGAACTGGACATGGTCCCTTGGGTGGTTTGACTGGATGAGTCTCTGCTTTTGAAGTCTGCTCAGTGTCCTTGGCAGAAGGGAACGATCAACTATCTTTGCAAGTTCCTCGAATGTTCGATAACGGTTCTTGATCGCGATGAGCGTAAGTTCTTCATGACACAGTGAGTTAGGAGGGAATCGCAGGAGGAAGTCAGTTCTGCTAACTAGCTGGAGAACTTTGAGGCCCTTGGGGGTTGTCGAATACCTTCCATGCTTGTGGCCGACGAGTTCAGCTTCGAGTAATGGTTTCAGGTACTCGTGAATGGTCGTCAGACTGTGCCTGTGTCCCATCGACTGGAGTCCGCTTTGTATCTCTTTCTCTGTATGAGGTTTTTCTTGAAGTAGTTGAAGGATGGAGACTCTTTTCTTGTTCTTGATTGCATTCAAGACGCGGGCAATGACTTGAGAGTCTTGTGGTGATGTGGGCTTACTGCCCTGTGTTGTCGTGACCGCGGTTTGGGGTTGTCTCAGTGTCTTTGCCAAGGGAGTGCCCTTCAACCACTTAACGGCGTTAACTGAGGCGGTAATCCCCTTATTAAATTAACGGTGTTAAATCCTCGCCTTCTCAACGTTAAATATCCAAAGCAAAAATGTTGTTAACAGCGTTAACAATGGATGCGGCACAAAATGAAGCCCCCATGCATGATTGTAACATCGCAGGTGCTTCCTGCCGTGCGTGTATTGGTTGCGAAGGATCTCATTGAGACACATGAATTGAAGCCGACAGTAGTGGCGTCCAAGATGGGACTCACTCCTGCTGCCGTCACTCAATACGTTTCTGGTGCACGGGGAGGCAAGCTAATCCGTGCCCTCAGGGAGTCAGAGAGGGTGAAGCGTCTTCTCGATAGGCTTGTGAACGAGCTTCTCAAGGCGCAGCCTGATCGGCGTACAGCTATGGCTGCGGTCTGTGAACTCTGCAGAGTTGTCAGAGAGGAGCGAATGCTATGTCAGCTCTGCGACAGTTCGGTTGGGATGGGAGGAACTGACCGATGCGACTTTTGCCTTCGGCTGCCAGGATAGCTCGCGGGACATCGCTGTTCCAGAGTCGGAACATTAATATATCAGTTTCCTGCATAGTCGGCTGAAGGGAGGAGCATATGAAGAGCTCAAGAGCCCAGACGAGCTCGGTGCCCGACAGCTGGACTATTTTTTCGCAAGCCCCCAAAGTGCTTGCGTCCGCTTTAGTGGAGGGAGTTGATAACTTGACGAGGTGCCTGAAATGCGCCGCAGAGGTTGCAAACCCGTTGAAAGAATGGGACATAAAACCTAAGAGTGGACGAGGCGCTGCGCTTCACATACGGCTTTTTCAATGTCCCAGCTGCGGCCATAAATTCAGGGTTACACTAAAGTCGAACTAGCAAGCAGACCGGATCTGTTAGGGCCCAGCTCCTCCCGAAAACACCAGTTTTTGGTTAGATCGGCGGAGCAATTTTCTTTCGCTCCGCAATCGGAACCCTTGTCCATTTCAGAAAGTCTCTGCTCGGAGGCTCTTCTTCATACAACATCCTTCTTCTGCACTCAAGAGGCGCGTCCGCCTTTCCAGCAAATTCCGCGGCTGTAACAACTCTATTTCGATGTCTCCTCGCCTCTTCAAATATTCTCTTGGACTGATCTCTCCAGTCATCGCTTCTGACTATGTGATGGTCAAGGACAGTGACCGGTATCTTTTTCACTATCCTCTGGAGGTTCTCAAATCCCTGTTCTACTGATGCAACTGATACCTTTGATCCTGAAAGGTAAAGAGGTTGGCCACCAAGGATCAGAAGATCCGGGTTCTCTGACAAAATCATCTCAAGTGTCGCTTTTGAAACTGGGCCTTGGACATCAGAGGCGTGTAGAACCTTCTCTTCTTCCTGCTGGACCACAAGCATGAGTACCCATCCAAGTGCCGAGTTCTCCTCTCCGTGGTAGACGGGTTGTGAAAACCTGAGATCTGTTTCGCCAAATCTGAAGCTTCTTCCATCAGCACTTTCCAACCGTCCTATGAACTTGCCCGAGATTCTTTGAAACAGCCATCCTCTCCTTCTTTGGCTCATGTTCACATGGCTCTTGATCTCTTTGGCGATTACGAGCTTTCCAGCGTAGATGAACCTGGCCTCTTCGGGGCTACTTCCGCAATACATTGTGTCAACGTAATTTGGCGTGTGATGATCGTAATGGTAGTGAGAGATCGTTACGACATCGGCCCTTTCAGCAGCTTCGCGCATTCTTGTTCGGCATTCGTTTCTTGCGGCATACTCTCTCGGGTGGGGCATCATCGAGAATCTAGGGGCAACGGACACTCCTGGGTCTATAAGAACCTTGACATCCTTGGTTTCCACTAGCGTGCACATTGATCTGACTCCAAGGCTCTCAAAGGCGAGTGGTGTGACCCTTATCTTCTCCATGTCCAATCTTCAACACCATGCTATTTTCAAAGGTATCTCCCCACATCTTTTTATCTCTGAGCCGGAGAACATCCCATGGTGAGCGATGACGACTCTGGCCCAAATGAGAGTTCGATGAATTGGATCTTGAGTGCGTTCGAGCTCACCTATGCGATCTGTCGTTGATCGCCCTTACGTGTTCTCTAATAGATACCGATTCATGTGGGAAACGACAAGTGGACTCCGAAGGCCAAGAGACCATTGTCAGCCATAAGACGCAAAGCCTAAAACGAAGCTAGTTGAACTCTCTCACAGAAATGCGGAAGAGCATCAATTGGTTCGAGGATCAGAGATCATCAAGGAAGCGCTGGCCGGTCCCTCCATATTTAAGGATGAAGGGCCGCTCTCTATAGACTATGTTCCCATCGACCTTCCACACCGTGAGCAGAAGCTGAGATTTCTAGCCCAGCTGTTCCGCTTCGTGCTTGATAGTCCTGGCTCGATGAACCAAAGAGTCCTCATAACAGGGAGTATCGGAACAGGCAAGACGGCAGTTTCAAAGCGTTTCGGCATCGATGTGATGAAAGCTGCGAAGTCACGAAAGATCAATTTGAGGTATATCCACGTCAACTGCAGAGAATGCCGTGGAAGTCTCTTCCTGATTCTGAAGAGGGTGCTTGGCGAGTTCGTTCCCAGCTTTCCTCAGCGAGGGTACTCGTCCGAGGAATTGCTTCAAATGCTTACGGACATACTGGATAGGGAGAATGTCTTTGCCGTCCTGGCTCTTGACGAACTTGACAGCCTTATCCGTACTGAAGGAACGGTTCCGCTTTACAACTTGACCAGATTTCAGGAAGCGCGATTGAGCAAACCGATGCGCCTATCTCTGATAGGTATCCTCCGCCAACCGGAATACCTGAAACGTCTTGATAGAAGCACACTGGGCACGTTGCAGCAGAATATACTTGAAATGGAGCCTTACTCCATCCAACAACTCGTCACGATACTTGAGAGTAGAGTAAAGCTCTCGTTCAAAGAGGGCGCTGTGCCTCAAGAGTCGATTCAGTTCATCGCGGAACTGGCATCGACTACGGGCGACGCGAGGTATGCGATTGAGCTTCTTTGGAGGTCCGGGAAGTATACAGATCTCGAAGGAAAGAGAGAGCTGGAGCCTGAGCATGTTAGAAAGGCTGTCTCGACAGTATACCCGACTGTTAGGGGAGACTACGTGAAAACCCTCTCTAGCCAAGAGCGAATAGTTCTGTTGGCGATCGCTAGAGCACTTGAGTCTTCAGGCGCAGCCTATGCAACGATGGGGGAGATTGAGGAAGTCTATAGGATCGTCTGCGAGGAGTTCAGGGAAGCGCCAAGAGCACACACACAAGTTTGGAAGTTCATCCGTGAACTATCCGCCTCCGGCATCATCGAGGCCAAGAAATCCGGAAAGGGAGTCAGGGGCCGCACAACTTTGATTGGATTGACCTCGGCACCGGCGTCAGCCATGAGGAAGTGGCTTGAACTCTCATTAGGAAGGCATGGCAAAGAGATTCCTGAACCAATCCTCTAGAGTCCGACGATCCTCTATCAAAAAGCTATTTGAAACTCGAAAAGTCCTATTTAAGTGGGGCGCGTCTGAAGCATTCTGGACGGTGACTGGTGGTGGGGCTTGCAGGCTACTGGTTGGTCTCTTGCTCGAGCAAGGCGTTTCCATTCTGGAGAGTGCTGGCTGGTGAATTGTGTCGGAAGAACTAGGTACAATTATGCCTGGATGCGCAGTACGGCCTAGTCTCAAAGAAGGACGAAGCAAACGAGGCCCTCAGGCGACTGCTGAGGAAGCACGACATGCTACAATAGCGGGGAAAAACCCTTGAGTCTTACACCCGTGAAGAAGTTGGCGATATGGGTAGTTCCGGCTTTGGCTCTTTTCCTCTCAGGCTTCATATTCGGCAAGATCATTCACGAAACGTCAGTAGTAACTACGACCGTCTGGATGACTGAGCCTCCAATTGGCCCCCAAACCAGTTGGCGCGAGATTGCGCGATTCTCCGGCTCCTTCACCGCCACAACTGAACCATTCCTTATAACGACACGCGCATGGAGAATTAGATGGTCCTATGGAACCTCGCAGTACTCATATTTCAGCTTCTTTGTCTACCGGCTCGGTGAGACACAGGTCTATGTTGAAATGGTGTCATCGACTGCGCAGCGTGGAGACTCGGTCACCTACATCTATCAAGGCCAGGGACACTTCTACCTGAGGATTCTCGCCGCGAACGTCCACTACACAATCATCATTGAGGCACCGAACTAGCAGACTTTGAGTCGATGCCTGAAGTCGAATGAGATGCCGCGCAATAGCTCGCTTCTTCCTCCTATCCGTGCGAATCAATGGCAGATAAGCACTTGCGAATCAGACGAGGCCTCGGAGAGCCACATACGAAAAAGCCTATCCCCGCCCCTACTTAACTACGAACTTTGGATCTTTTAGAACCGGAGAAATCGACGCCAAAAAGCTAATAGACAGGTGAGAAACGACCTGACCTGTGCTGGGCACTTGTCGGGACGACATCGAAGGACTCGATCCGAAATGTCAATACCTTATTCAAGGTTCAGAATGGTCGATGTAGCTGGAAAGACCGAAGAGAGAAGAGAGGCCCTGGCAACAGGAAAACTGAGGCTGAGGAAGACTACTGTAGACCTTTTGAGAGAGGGAAAGACGGAGAAGGGAGATCCTCTTGCCGCAGCCGAGGTTGCGGCAATCTTGGCGGCGAAGAGGACGAGCGAAGTCATACCGCTATGTCATCCTCTGCCAATCTCCGAGGTGAAGGCAACAGGGAAGATAGTTGATGACGGCGTGATAGTTGAGGCTTCGGTGAAAGCGACCGCGAAGACGGGTGTAGAAATGGAGGCCCTAGTTGCAGCTGCTGTCTACCTCTTGACTGTTTGGGACATGACAAAACAGCATGAGAAGGATGACGCAGGACAATACCCCTTCACTGCGATCGAGGAGATCCGAGTCGTGAGAAAGGTGAAGAGCAACGTCCATGAGTAGCTCAACCGAGGAGCACAGGGAAAAGGCCCCCTCCTCGGTAAGCGTCGCCATCATAACCTGCAGCACCTCCAGATATGCATCTCGGAAAAGGGGCTTGCCGGTTGATGACCCATCCGGAGACATGATCGGGTCACTTCTGTCAAGTGCTGGGCATAAGATCGCAAGCAGAGTTCTCATATCAGACAGTCAACCCGAACTGGCACGCGAGATCAGGAAGGCTACAAGGTCTCGGAACGTGGATTCTGTCGTAGTCTGCGGAGGAACGGGAATAGCCAAGCGAGATGTAACGATAGAGGTGGCAGAGAGGCTCTTGGAGAAAAGCATGCCGGGTTTCGGAGAGACATTCAGGAGACTGAGCTATGATAGGGTTGGGTCCGCAGCTGTCTTGTCCCGAGCCCTTGCGGGAGTGTTGAATGGTAAAGTGGTCATTTGTCTTCCCGGGTCCATGGACGCCGTTCAACTAGCCATGACCAAGTTGATTCTTCCAGAGATATGCCACATGGTAAAGCATGCCTCAGAGTGATTAGCCGTTGCCAAGGGCCGAACCGATCGTTGATGACTACGGGAGACCGTTTCTGAACTTCAGAATCTCAGTGACTCAGAGATGTAATCTCGAGTGTCCCTATTGTCATAGGGAAGGACAACCTCAAAGTGAAGATGAGATGACACCAGCCGAGATCGCTAGAATAGCTGGAATCGCAGGTGAGTTAGGAGCCCGGCGTGTCAAGCTGACTGGGGGAGAACCGCTCATTCGTCAGGACATTGCTGAGATTGTCAGACTCCTTGGGGAGAAAGAGACAATTGAGGAGATCTCGATGGTGACTAACGGAATCTTACTCACATTTCTGCTTGCAAGAGAACTGAGACGGAACGGCCTGGTCAGGGTCAACGTAAACGTGCCTTCCGTTGATGTCAAAACCTATGAGAGCCTGACAGGAGGAAGGCTCAGCGATGCGCTTGAAGGGGTCAAGGCAGCCAAGTCGGCAGGCCTCTCTCCGGTTAAGGTGAATATGCTTCTCTTGAAGGGTGTCAACGATAATCAGGTAGACTCCATGACGCAGTTCTGTCGTGAGGCAGGAGCCACACTGCAACTGATCGAACTTGAGCCGTTGAATGTGGAAAACAGGTACTATTCTCAGTATCATTGCCCCCTTGACGACATAGAGGAAGAATTGTCTGGCAAAGCGCACAAGGTTGAGGTTAGACGATCAATGCACGGAAGAAAGGTGTACCATCTGGGCGATGTCAAGGTAGAGGTTGTCAAACCTGTAGAGAATACCGAATTCTGTCTCCGCTGTTCTAGGATGAGGCTCACAAGCGATGGAAAGCTGAAGTCCTGTCTGATGCGGTGCGATGACCTTGTGGACATTCTGGGCTCAATCAGGTCCGGAGCGAGTGATCAAGAAGTGAGAAGACTCTTAGAGTCTTCGGCTAGGAGACGACGGCCTTTCTACGGCGGGAGATCCTTCTAAGAGCTATCTGTCGCTCCTTTGCCTTGGTTGGTTTTCTCACCTTTTTCTCCTTTTCCTTGGCGCTCTTACCAGATAGGTATTGTACCATCTCTTCATCCAAGTCAAGCCATTCAGCGATTCCTGAGGCCATTTCCGGGTTGTTCTGGAAGATGAAGGATACATATGGCAGGAAGTGTCTTTGCGCGGCCTGGCTTGAAAGGTGGCTTCTTGTCCCTATCTTTGTGCCTATTGCCGACCTTAACGATCTCTCCTTCTTCGTTCTGGACAGTAACATGATCCTGCTGGGGAATTTCATTGGTATCCAAGCTGGCTTTGTCCTTTCCTTTGACATCGCGACTCCGGCAGTCATCTGATCTATGGCAAACGGAAGTAGCTGCCACGCTTGAAGCCTCTTTGTCCTCGCCAAGTGGAGATCTGCCCTTGAGAGCGCGCCCATCGCAGCTGCCAAGTCTCTATGATCTGTGAGCTGCAGCGGTGCGTTCTCGTAGATCCACTCGAAGAACATGTCGAGATTCATATCTGCCATATCCGGGGCTCTTCTGGCTTGGATGCTCGTCTTAGACGAGAAAACCGCCCTCAAAGCATCAAAGATCGATTCCCTTCTGTCCCTCCAACTGAGCCATTCTACATCTGAATAGCTTAGCCTCTTCCTGCCAGCAGTGAACGTTTGAAGGTCATTTATGATAGATCGCATATCACCCTTGTTTCGATCGATAATCAATCTCAAGGCCTGCTCTTCTACCTCTATCCCCTCGGAAGCGCAGAGCCTTTTCAAATATGGAAGTGAGTCCCGCACGCCGAGCCTCTTGAATTCTATGAGTTGACAGAGCTCACGAAGCGGCCTGATCTTGGGATCCCACGGGTCGTTCGCCGTGAGAACGATCGGGTATCTAGCTTGCCTAATCGTTTCAACAACTGCGGAGATGGCTCCCTTGTCTTCAGACAAGTTGATACCATCGATCTCGTCCAACAGGATTAGCCGGCTTCTTCCGAAGAGTTCTCCTTGAGTGGCGGCGCCCCCAGCTATCCTCCTGAGCTGTTCTTCGGTCCTCTTGTCACTTGCATTGATCTCAATTAGGTCGAACTTTAAGTCGTTCGCAGCGGCCTGAACCGTGACGGTTTTCCCTGTTCCTGGAGGGCCATAAAGCAGTGCCGCCTTCTTTGACGGTGTCCCTCTCTGCCATGAACTTACCCAGCCAATGAAGGCTTCTTTCGCCTCTTTGTTGCCGGCAACATCGGATAGTGTTTCGGGCTTGTGTTTCACGGTCCACAGGATAGGCATGTGGGGATCACTATTTGGCTTCCTGAGCGATCACAGCGAGCTTTGCGAGCAGTGCGCTGAGCTGTACCTCTTCGTCTCCCCCTTGAACCAGTCTGAAGTCAACCTCTCCCACTGCGTCTGCAAGTGCGATCTTGTTTCGCTCGGGAACCTCCATTCTGAAGATCTCCGAATGCATCTGCCTGACTATGTCTGAGCCAGATAGGCCGTACTCCACAAGCATCGACCTCAGCATTTGTCTTGCCTTCAAGAAGTCTCCTTTGAAGGCGAAATCCAGCATCTCTTTCACGTCCTTTGGCTTGGCTCTGCCTACGACCATGTAGACGGATTCTTCGGAGACTGGTTTCCCTAGCGAGGCTGCGGCTTGAAGCGTGTTTATGGCTTTTCTGAGGTCTCCTTCTGCAATTTCGACCAGCGCAGCTACTCCGTCGGCCTTGAGCGCTACTCTCTCCTGTTTCGCTATGTGATTCATGTAGTCTGCAACATCTTGGCTTTTCAAAGGTGTAAACCTGAACAAGGCGCATCTTGACTGAATGGGCTCGATGACTCGCCCAGAGTAGTTGCAGCAGAGGATGAACCTGCAAGTTTCGGTGTATCTCTCCATGGTCCTTCTCAATGCCTGTTGCGCGTCGGATGTCATGTTGTCTGCCTCGTCGAGAACAAGGATTTTGAACGGAACCTCGCTTATTGTGGCAATTCTAGCAAACTCCTTCACCGTTGTCCGTATGACATCGATTCCTCGTGCATCGCTCGCGTTAAGCTCCATGAATGCGTCCATATATCTCTCCCCGAAAAGGTCGTGAGCCAGACACAACGCGGCAGTAGTCTTTCCTGTGCCAGGAGGACCAGCAAATAGGCAATGGGTCATCGTCTTTGTCTCAACAAACTTGCTCAGTCTGCCCACGATCTCCGCTTGGTCTCTCATCTCGGACAACGATTTTGGCCGATACTTTTCAGCCCACATCGCACGTTCCAATTCCGGGCACCAGTAGCAATCTTGCAGTTGACTTAGATTGATTTACGTAGCTTTAAAATCTCGGTAACAGCCCTCTTGAAGTTCGCTACGAAAGAACGGTTTTGAAGGAGTCTGAGACATACGCATAGCTCCGTCAGTATCGGCTTGCGCGGCTTCCAGCTATACAAGCCTAAAGTCTTCTTTCACTGTTGTTAGGACAACGTGGGTGTTTGTCCTCTCTACGAACGGCATTAGGAGAAGAGACTTCGTAAAAGCGCTTAGATCCTGTCTGTTTTTGAATTTCGCAATGACCATGGCGTCTGTTAGACCGGTGATATCATAGACCGCACAAACGCATGGTAGTTTCGCGATCTCCTTCTCCATTTCCAAGAGTTTGCCCTTCGACACTGTTATCTCTGTTATGACTGTCAGCTCGTAGCCGAGTTTCTCGTGGTCGAACATGGCTGAGTATCGCTTGATTATGCCCTCTTGTTCGAGCCTCCTTACCCGCGTCATCACGGTTGCTGCTGAAACGCCGACTCGCTTCCCAATCTGCCTGTATGAGAGCCTAGCGTCAGAGATCAGAACTTCAAGAATCCGAACATCTGTTCTGTCCACCGTCAATCCGCCATCCAATATGCTCTCATTTGTTCATCGACTGCGGCGCTCGCTTAATAAACGTATGGGGATTTGGCGGAAACCGTTATATTTCTGCAGCGGCCCGTCCGAACACCAAACGATATGGATTGACGTTTCACATGTCGATGCCAAAAGAGGAACAGCAACGGACGAATATTCGTCCAACCAACTTGGGCGACGGCCGTCTTGATGATACTAACATGTGGCTTTTCGAACACTACAGAAAGGAACATTTGAGATCCATCGGTGTGGTAGAATGAGAGCAAGGCCCTGCAAGGTGCATCTCAAAGATCTGAACTACATAGTACTTCTCTTCACGGACTTCCTCGGTCATCTTAAGGGACGAACAATCCCGGCGAAGGAACTTGACATGGCTGTCTCGCAGGGCGTTGGCTTTGACGGATCGTCGATACCGGCATGCGTGAAGATTGAAGAAAGCGATATGGTTATGAAACCTGATCCAGCGACAATCGCGGTCCTTCCAAGGTACTTCTACGACCGTGGCGTAGCAACATTGATCTGTGATATCTACGGACCAAGCGGAGGAAGGTTCGAGGGTGACCCTAGGTACATATGTCAAAGAGTTGAAGAGAAGCTCAGAGCTGATGGTTATGCAGCGAATGCTGCTGCCGAGCTAGAGTTCTACCTTGCAACGAGAAGCGAGAAAGGCGAGCTGTTATCCATTGAACATAACATAGCGGACCACCAGAGATACTTCGACATGTTCCCGAATAGGGATCTCACTGAGGCATATCGAATGGATCTGTCCGATGCTCTACTGAGAATGGGCATCGAAGTGGAGCGCCATCATCACGAGGTTGGCTGCTCACAGAGCGAGATAACTTTCAGGTATTCCACACCGGTTGTGACATCGGATAGAATTGTGAGATACAAGTTAGCTGCGAAAGCTACCGCCGAGAAGAAGTATGGATGGATAGCAACATTCATGCCAAAGCCGTGGTTCGACAAGCCCGGAAGCGGCATGCACGTTCATCTGAGCCTGTCTTCAGATACGGGCAAGAGAAATGCATTCTATGATCCGGAAGGTTACGCCTGCACATCGCAGACCTGCAGATACTTCATTGGGGGTCTTCTCGACCATGCCAGAGCGTTGTCTGCTGTGGTCGCACCTACGGTCAACAGCTACAAGAGACTCGTACCCGGATATGAAGCACCCGTGTACGTGATGTGGAGTAGAAAGAACCGTTCTGCATTCGTTAGAGTACCTGAATACTTTCCTGACAGGGAAGATGAAGCGAGGGTTGAGTTGAGATCCCCGGATCCCTTGTGCAACCCATACCTAGCGTATGCTGCACTGTTTGAGGCTGGCTTGGACGGGATCAAGAAGAAAAGAGAGCCAGGAGATCCCGTTGAACAGAATGCATATGACCTCGAAGACTCTGCTAGAGCTAGGATGAAAGTCGTAACCTTACCGTCTAGCTTGAAGGAAGCACTTGAGGAGTGGCAAAGTGACGACATCTGTATAAGGGCCCTGGGCAAGGAGAACGCCGAGAGATTCCGCGAGTTGAAAAAGGAAGAATGGAAGGAGTATGAGCCTCACATTCCAGCAAGAGCTGTCGAAGTAACTCCTTGGGAAGTCGACAGGTATCTCCTCGCGTGAGAAAGCACAAAGCACAAAGCGACTCAGTTCAAGCCTAGATACGTTTCGAGGCCAACGATTCATTCAGAAAGCCATTTGAACTTTACTACTACTGACTAGGCTTTCATCGACCAATTGGATAGAAGGTTGAAATCGGCGCATGAAACTCGACACGGTTCTCGTTCTAGACTTTGGAGGTCAGTATTGCCATCTCATTGCTAGGAGGATCAGGGAGCTCAATGTCTATTCAGAGGTTGTTCAGCACGACATATCGCCCAAAGAGATTGCAGATCTTGGTCAGAGGTTTGAGATAAGAGCGCTGATCTTGTCTGGCGGACCTACCAGTGTATATGACAGGCAGGCTCCAAAAATCGATAAGGAAATACTGAGTCTCGACCTACCCATTCTGGGTATCTGCTATGGTCATCAGCTGATAGCCCACCTGTTAGGAGGAAGGGTTCGCCCAGGGAGGATCAAGGAATTTGGCACAACGCTCGCAACTATCGACATGCCTGTTGGAGCCTTAAGAGGCCTAGGTGAAACAGAAACTGTATGGATGAGTCACAGTGACTGTGTGTTTGCTGTCCCAGACGACTACGAAGTTCTTGCGCACACCGAGAACTGCTCGATAGCAGCATTCAGACATAGGTCGAAGCCAATCTACGGCCTGCAGTGGCATCCTGAAGTAACTCATACGAAGAACGGCACAATGATGCTGGAGAACTTTGTCTTCAATGTTGCTGGTTGTAGGGCGAACTGGACAATAGGAGATTTCTTGGAGAGATCGATCCGGGAGATAAGGCAAGCCGTTGGCAAGGAGGGAGCCGTGATTGGCGCAAGCGGGGGAATCGACTCTAGCGTGACAGCCGTTCTTGCTTCCAAAGCGATTGGAAGAAAGCTGACCGCGGTCTTCGTGGATCATGGATTCATGCGAGAAGGAGAGGTTGACTTGGTTACAAGAACCTTGAAGGAATTAGGAGTAAACCTCATCATGATAGATGCACGGAAGAAGTTCTTGGACAGACTGAAAAGCGTACGAGATCCAGAACTAAAGAGAAAGATCGTGGGAGAGGAATTCGTTAGAACCTTTGAGAAGGTTGCCAAAAAGGTTGGGGCAGAATACCTCCTACAGGGTACAATATATCCAGATAGAATCGAATCAGGCGTAAGAAGAGGCTCGGATAAGATCAAGACCCACCACAATGTTGCTGGGCTGCCGGTGAGAATCAGGTTCAGAGGAATAGTTGAACCACTGAAAGATCTGTACAAAGACGAGGTGAGAAAGATTGCCGAATCACTGGGAATGCCTAGCGACCTTGTTTGGCGGCAGCCTTTCCCAGGCCCCGGCCTAGCCGTCAGAATAGTTGGCGACATCACAGAGCAGAAGGTCAACATCGTGAGAAGGGCTGACACGATTGTGAGAGAGGAGATAGAGGCAAGTGGTTTGGGCAAGCAGCTGTGGCAGTACTTTGCTGTCTTAACGGATACGAAGAGTACTGGCGTAAAGGGAGACTCAAGAGCCTACGGATACACGGTGGCCGTGAGGGCAGTGGAAAGCAAGGAGGCTATGACAGCGATGTTCGCAAGGATTCCTCATGATGTATTGGAGAAGATCTCGACAAGAATAACAAATGAGGTTCCTGAAGCGGTGAGGGTTGTCTATGATGTTACGCACAAGCCTCCATCAACAATAGAGTGGGAATAGCGGAGTTGCCTAGCTTCCAAGCAAAACATAGAAAGGTTGTCTTTGGTTCATGGCTCAGAAAAGGAGCCGAGAGGCTAGAAGCTTATTATCAGCGATTCAGTCGAGAGTACGCCTGGGATCGCTCTCATTTCGTCTGTGATGATGCGTGAGAGTTCTTCTAGGCTTGGCGCTTCAATGTGGACAATCAGGTCGTATCGACCGAAGACACCGTAGACTTCCTTCACCCCTTTTATCTTCGATATATCCTCCTTGGCAGATTTCGCGAAGTTCAGATGTTCGCCTGTTCCAGTCTTTATCAAAACAAACGCTTTGGTCATCTAAGTTCCTCTCTCACTTGATGATTCTGCTGTGCTAGGATTTAATGATTCTTTCCACGTGTCTAGGCGACGATATCTAGACTCAATCGGGACGCTAGTTTCGCTCAGGGACGAAACTGATAGCAAAGCGGGAGACATGCTCGCCGCACCCGTAATGAGTACGCAACGGAAGGGGCGCATTCAAAAATAACTTCCGTAGCCCTGTGAGATACTGCGAGAAGATTTTCGCTTGTTATGACTGACAACAACGGAAAGCTGTCAGTCACTCAACTATGGCCACAGGCCAAGCGTTTTTAAAGCTTCTCCGACTCTTCCAACGCCCAACATCAATGCTGCAGTTCGCATGTCTGACTCCTCTTTCCTTGCTGTTTCGCAGACATCATTGAAAGCCTTGACCATTTTCTTCTCAAGCTTCTGGTTCACTTCCTCGATAGTCCAATGTTCCCGTTCGAGGTTTTGCACCCACTCAAAGTAGCTTACCGTGACACCGCCCGCGTTTGCCAGGATATCAGGTATCAGTGTTACTCCTCTTTCGAAGAGGATTCTGTCTGCCTCCGGGGTCGTGGGCCCGTTGGCGCCTTCGGCAACGATCCTTACTTCTATTCTTGATGCGTTATCACTAGTAATAGCGTTCTCCAAAGCAGCCGGAATCAAGATATCGCATTTCACTTCGAGTAGTTCTTCGTTTGTTATGTTCCTGCTTCCTTCATAGTTGATGACTGATCCGCTTTTCTGCTTGTGTTCGTTGACTTCATACGGATTCAAGCCCTCCTCAGAGTGAATTCCGCCCCTTGAATCACTGACTGCGACGATCTTGCAGCCAAGGTCGTGGGCTATTTTCGCGGCGTTCCAACCTACATTTCCGAAGCCCTGCACCGCTACCGTTGCGCCCTTCATCTTCATTCCCAGAGACTTCGCAGCCTCCCTCGCACAGATCACGACACCGAGCGATGTTGCTTCGTTCCTGCCTTCAGAACCACCTAAGATGATTGGCTTTCCGGTGACGCATTCCGGGACACTGTAGCCCTTGAATTGGCTGTACGTGTCCATGATCCACGCCATAGTCTGAGAGTCTGTGTATACGTCAGGAGCAGGCACATCGCGATAAGGTCCAATAACATCCAAAAGCGCGTTGATATATCGTCTTGTTAGCCGTTCCAGCTCTCCCTTTGACATCTCTTTTGGATTGCAGCACACTCCACCCTTTGCGCCACCGTACGGAATATCGACAACAGCGCATTTCCATGTCATCCACATTGCAAGCGCCGTAACCTCGTCTACGGTGACGTCCGGATGGTATCGTATACCTCCCTTGTATGGCCCTCGGGCATCATTGTGTTGAACACGGCATCCGGTAAAGGCTCGAATCTTTCCGTTGTCAAGCCTTATCGGAATTGAAACGGCAAGCGAACGTTTTGGATACTTGAGCATCTCATGGATGCCCGTGTCGAGGTCTATTCTCTCTGCAGCAATCCTTAGTTGCTCCAAGGCAACATCAAGAGGATTGATCTTTTGCATTTCCAAATGCACACGGGGCACTACTGGTTCAAACTCGATTTAAGGGTTAAGGTTCAATCTTCGACATGTATAGTAGAAGAAGAGAAAGAATGCATGCTAACTTGAGATTCACCTAGTACCCTCTTCTTTAGGGTTCTCGGAGGGAAAAGAAAGATGAGAGAATCCTCTATCCAAGAATTCTCTCGATAGCGTCCTTCTCCGTTTCCTCAGCTAGGGGGATTCCAGTAACTCTCGCGGCTCTCTCGGTCAGGGCGAAAATGTCATTTCTATCTATTAGATTGAGACCCCATTTCCTGCAGCCCGCCATCAGCTGCTGGAGACCCACGTGCAGCCTGTCGAAGTAGCCACACAGGGCCACGGCCTGCCACGGAATCTCCTTGGCCTTGGCTCCGAATTGCTTCTTCAGCTCAAATGCAGATACGAAGAATTTCTCTGGGGCAGCTCCATACCTATCCGCAAAGACCTTTGGAAGTCTTCCACTCTCTGCAAGCTCGGTGAAGTAGGATCCCTTGAAGACAGCTGTTAAGGGAGACCGCGCCATGTTGATCGCCTTGACATATGGGTCCTTGCCAAAGTTGCTCATCGCGATCGCCTTGAACATCTGACTCTCCTTGATGAAGCCGCCCGCCATTATCAGATCAGGAACATACTTCCCTTTCTTTCGCAGCAGCTCGGCGCATCTTAGCACTTGGGCCTCCAAGTGAACAGTCGGCATGCTCATCTCGTCCATCATCGGGACCGGGCTCATGCCTGTTCCGCCACCTGCTCCATCGAACGTGACGTAATCCACCTTGGCCTCCGACGCGGCCTTCATCGTGAAGGCAACGGCGGACGGTCTATAGGCGCCTGTCTTGAGGCTGACAAACTTAGCCCCCTGTTTTCTCAACCATTCGACATCTTCGACGAAACTTCTGTGCACGGGCATTCCGACCCTACTGTGTCTCTCGAAGGTGCTGAACGCTCCTTCCTTGAAGGCTTCTTGGACTGCCTTGTCTTCCGGATCAGGCAACACCAGATATCCTCTCTTCTTCAGTTCAAGCGCTTTCTGCAGATCCTTTATTCTTACTTCTCCACCTATCGCCTTGGCGCCCTGCCCCCACTTTCTCTCTATGATGTTGACCTCAAGTTTAGACGTTACGTAGACGTCAACACCTAGTCTCTGGTCTTCTACGTTGGTCTGAACTGCCACATCTCCATGCTTTCGGTCCCAGAATTTCCTGAAGAGGGTAACTCTCCTCTCCATTTCCTTCGAGTAAGCGATCTTTCCGCTCTGGAACTTCGCCTCCATATCCATTCCGCACACATTTTCACCTACGATACATACGATACCGCTTATCGCAGCTCCAATTGCCAGGCCTTCCCAGTAGTTCCTAGCAACATCGGTCGAGCCAAACGCGCCGATTGTCAGCGGCATTGATAGCGGGATCGAACCGATCTTACTCTCTACATTGACGTTCGGAAAAAGAGCTTGATCCGGATCTGGCTCTATCCCTTCCGCCCCGATGAGGCTTGCATGAATGTTGAAGTCAGACCAGTCAACGCCAAAGTACTTCAAGCCGCCGGCTGTGCTATGACCGAATTGAGCCGGCTCTGGGTACAACGCTTCACGGCCTCTAAACGCCGAGAGACTTATTTCGCATATTACCGGGCAGTCCCTTATGCAGATCGGACACATTCCACTAGTGCAACTCGCATCTCGGACTCTTAGCGAGGTGCCCGTGGTGGACTTGGAGTTGAGGTATGATGATCCGTGTACACTTTCTGGCATCTATCTGTCACCATCTACTTTGGGTGAAGCGACTTTGTAAGGAGGAACGTATATAAAATGTACAGAGGATTAGGGGTGTCTACATTCAGCGACTCTTAACAACGGATTGGCGCGCGAATTGGCTTAGACAAACTTGCCTTCCTGTTCTAAAGGTAACATGCAACATGCGAAGCGACTTATGTTATGCCTAGCCCAAAGTGGCGGATCTCACATAGAAAGCCATACTTCAGAATGCAGACTAGGCAATCTTTCGGTTTCAGACCCCGGTCCCTGTATGAGCTGCTTGAGTGTACAGGTTAGGGCGCTACTCGTTTGCCAGAATCAGACCAACAGACCTTGAACCTGTGATGGAGAGCCCCAGAAAGTCCGGGACTTGGGCGATTAGCATGAACGCATTGTTCTCAAACAAGGCTACTGGAGGATGTCTATCTGAGAGCCCTTTACGACATATTCGTGAGGCCGATAGCTTTCGGGGTCATATCTTCCGCCAGCCTTTCTGATCTGTAGAGTAGTTTTGTCATCGTCCTTGAAGAGTTCTATGACTACTTGTGTCATGTGCTCGATCAGGGCAGACAGCTCTCTTGGGTGAGCGTTCTTTGCCATGGTCCAGTAGGCGAGTGTCCTGTAGGCATAGAGCGCCGGACACACGTGGCCGAAGAACGTCTTGACAGCGTCTCTCCCCCAGTTGTGCTCCATGAGAGATAGACTGTTGAAGACCAGGCGCGAACCCTCACCCACGAGTTCTCTCTCAATTCTTCCGAAGAAATGGTGGAAGCGGTCAGGATCTTTCGAACTCGGAACCTTCTTTATCCATAAGGGGGCTTGATCATAGAAATCTCCGAAGATCAATTCGCCCTGCCCTGCCGCCTCGGAGAAACAGTCGAGGACGAGCAGCCTCTTTTCCCAACCATCTGGTAGAGTCTTGCTCAGAGATTGAAACTGGAGCATAAGAGCTTGGGGGGGATAGATGAAGTCCAAGTATATGACTTGTTTTCCCTCGATGATGCCTTGCCTCACAAATGCGTGGACAAACTCTGTGGCGAAGGTTCCGGACTCGATTTGCCATAGAACGTTCTCGCCGAGCGACAGGCCTCCACCTAGGAGTTTGTCTAGGGTCTCTATGCCGGTGGAGTAGAAGACGCTGTGGCCGGTTGGCAAACGGTGGTCACCGGCCGTTCTGGACTCTTAATGAACCTAAAAAGGTTGCTCAGATTTGGCAAGGAGCACGCATGTACATAGGTGTACACAATGCACACAAGATTTCTATCGTTGAACACGGGCAGATTATTCCAAGGAGAGAAGCGATATGCTGAGTGTGGTGGACGTATCTGCCCGAGAGTTAGGAATGCTGAAGCTGATGGCGGATTTCTTCGCAGAAAAGCCAGAACTTACTGCCAAGATTGAAAGCTACACAACAGCTCACTACGCTCTAGTAACCGCATATTCCGAAAACTTTGGCATCCCGGCCCAAGACGCGTGGAAGGTATTCGAAGATCTCCAGAAGAAGATCAACGAAGCTGAGTATGTCAAAGTAAGCGCGCCTGCTCCTCTGAGAGGAATGCGACCGCTTACTGGACAAGAGCTAGACATGCTGCGGGTGCTGATAGATTACTTCTCTGAAAGCCCCAAGATGACGCCTTCAGGAGGCTTTCTCTCAGCGCGAGCGGAATCTCTGGCTGATGCTTATCAGTGGTTCTATGGCAGTAACGGCGAGGTCGCCAGAGAGATCCTGCAACACTTGGTCGAAAGGCTTCAGACTGCTTTGTCGCTCGAAATAGAGACGCTAGCACCGGTAGTTGCCGCGCCAAACCCTTACGAAGCCGCCCTTAGGCAGCTAGATGTAGCCGTTGCAAGACTGCACCTTGATCTAGGGATTCACGAAATACTGAAGCGTCCCATGCGTGCGTTCATTGTTAACTTTCCAGTGGCCATGGATGATGGCAGTGTTCACGTTTTCACGGGCTACCGCGTACAATACAATGACGCGTTGGGACCAACCAAGGGTGGCATACGCTATCATCCGGATCTGACCTTGGAGGAGGTCACGGCCCTAGCGGCGTGGATGACTTGGAAGACAGCAGTGGTTGGCCTTCCGCTCGGTGGAGGTAAGGGCGGCATCAGATGTAATCCAAAAGAGATGTCAAAGGGAGAATTGGAAAGACTAACTAGGGGATATGCTCGTGCAATCGCGAAGTACATAGGGCCTTTCACGGATGTACCAGCGCCAGATGTCTACACGACCGCAGAAATGATGGCGTGGATCATGGATGAATATAGTGAAATCGTAGGCTACCCGGCGTTTGGAGTTGTGACAGGTAAGCCTATCAATGTTGGAGGTTCCATCGGGAGAGACGAGGCAACATCAAGAGGGTTGATGTACACAGTCGTCGAGGCAGCGAGGCATGTCGGCATGAGCCTGCAAGGCGCGACTGTGGCAGTTCAGGGATACGGAAACGTTGGTTACCATGCCGCACGTCTGCTTCATGAATTGGGCTGCAAGATCATAGCTGTATCGGACTCTAAGGGCGGGACATTTGATCCAAAGGGTTTGGATCCTGCTAAACTGTTAGAGCACAAGAACAAGACAGGTTCAGTCGTTGGATACCCTGGAGGCAGCCGTGTAACGAATGAAGGGTTGTTGGAGCTTGATTGTGAGATCTTGATTCCTGCAGCTCTAGAAAATCAGATTACAGGTACGAACGCGGCAAGGGTGAGGGCGAAGATCGTCGCAGAAGGCGCTAATGGACCCACAACGCCGGAAGCAGACAGAATCCTCTTCGAGAAAGGAGCGACCGTGATCCCCGACATACTCGCGAACGCAGGAGGCGTTATCGTGAGCTATCTTGAGCAAGTGCAGAATCAGATGAACTACTATTGGACTGAAGAAGAAATACGAGCCAAACTGAAGGGCACAATAACAAATGCGTTCAAGGATGTGGTGGCTCTAGCTAAGAAGCATGATGTGCACATGCGGACGGCAGCGTATATGTTGGCTGTTGACAGAGTCGCCCGTGCAATTCTCACGCGCAAGGGGCAGGGCGTGGTCACCGCAACAGTACCTGCCTGATCCCGCTTTTGCTCTGGTCTATGTACATTCGCTGGCCTTCGTGAACATCCTTAAGAGGGGGCTTCTAGAAAGCTAGGCGTGTGAAGTAATGTGTCCGTGCATCTTCACACTACTATACCAAGGAAAACAGATGAGACTCTCGAGGAACTAGCCAAGACTTATGGCACAAAGAACCGTGTTCTTGAAAAGGCCGTAGAAACACTTCTTAGAGTAGAAAGAGTAGGCTCATGCGATGACTGCGCTACAAGAGCGAAAATGCTCGAACAGGAGAACTTCAGGGATACGCTTGAGCTTGTCTCAATCGGAAGAAAGACTCTGGACGGTCTTCTGGGGGTAGCTATAGGCGATAAGGCCATTGAAGGCTTCATAAACGAACTGAAGACAGAGGCAAAGAATGTCGTCGGAATCCTGAAGGGCTCAACATCATGGAAGACTCCATCAAACTTCAAGGAGTTTGCCATGGTTCTTGAAGAGATCAAGAATCTAACACGAATGTTTGACATTCCCTTCAGCCGGGACATAGACAACACGGCGATCTTGAGGCCGAAGGCCTTCAAACGACTACCAGAAATTGTCGCCTTTCAGGTCGCCACAATACTGGAAGCTCTTGAAGCGCCCTTCGATCTTCGCATGATGGGTGAGGATATTGCTGTCAGAATGATACGTCCAGAGGTCTATTCGTTGCGAAAGAGAGAGTTCGATGAGTCCTTTAACGAGCAAGTTGAGAAGAGGCTTACCAACGCGACGCCAGGATTGTTCAAGAACAGTCTAATGCTTGTTGGACCAGCCTTCATGAGATGGTCAGAGAAGCACCTAGAGGATCCCGTAACGGATTTGGGTTCCCTCGTAGAAGATGTGAGAATTGCTTTGGGTGTGGATCAGCTTCCGAAGGAACCTAAGGCTTTCGTCAAAGGTCTGCTTTCTGCATACATCAAGATGAACTGGTTCAAGCAAGCTAGGATATCAACTGGAAAGGGAGAGAACACGATGGAACTCGTATTCCAAGTGACAGCCATTCCAGTAGCCAAGTTGTCCGTCACAGCCTTTTCTGTCATACTTGCAACAAGAGGATGGAAACTTGTGAACTACTCTATAGAACACAGGACAGTTAACATGGTGATTCAATACGTGGGCTCAGAAGACCAAAGTGTTCTTGACCAACTGGCTGAGCTGAGCCTTTTCCAGACGGTTGGCAAACAGTTCTTAGATGTGGTCCAAGTTCCTCGCGATGTCTTCAACTCGTTTGCGTCGAAAGTATACGAAACTGATAGGCAAAGATTCGATGACACATTCCGCACTATGGGAGTTCGAATAGCCAACGCTATTCGCATGCTTGCAAGGAACGACCCTGAGAAGATCAGGAAACTCGCACAGAGTTTCATCCTTAAGAATATTCACGCCACACACCCGGATGCCGAAGTTAGACTTGTCGACGACGAACATCTCACCACAATATTCAAGCAGATCGATCCGCTCGTCATGAACAGCCAACGAGTACTCATAGAGTCTATGTTAAGAAACTTGGGTTACGATGTCTCATCCACAGTTTTTCAGAACCTTGTGAGTTTCAAGATGAGATTTCTGGAAAAGCCAGTTCTTGAACCAGTTCCCAGAAAAAGATTGATGCAGATACTCATTGATGAAATGTCCTGCAACTCTGTACAGGAAGCATTCGCCCTCGAGAAGGATCAGCTGGACGAGATGTTTCCTGAAGACTATCCTTGGACCATCAGAGAAGTAGGTGATAGACTCATCGAGATGTATCGAGAGCTAGGCATCGAGGTTGAAATAGAATACTTTGAGGGTGGCTTCACTCTCAAGTATAGAAGCTGTCCCTACTATAAGCTTGTCAAGAACCAACAGAAAACTTGGCTATGCAACCTTCGCAAGAAAACGATTGAATACGTCATTTCAAGGGTCAGTCATGGAAAGAAGGCGAACATCAAGATCATAAAATCTCTCCTTCAAAATGAGCACCCGTGCGAATATGCGGTATTCTTGACCGGCTTCCTTGAAAAAGAAGAAGCTGCCTGACAAGGATGACGATCGGGCTCTCAACTGCTAACAGCGGGCAGGTAGCATACTCACAGCCTTGGCCATTCGGAAGTGTATCTATCTAACCAAGTACTCGTGAATCGCAAAGGCCGCTTTCTTTGCGTTCCCCATAGCATGTATGACTGTCCCCTCAGAGGAAGCTATGTCTCCAGCCGCCCATACTCTGTCTCGACTAGTCTTGCCATTCGCGTCGGCGACGATACGCTCATCTTCTCCCACCTTCAACCCGGAAGTTGTCTGTGCGATCAGCGGGTTTGGTCCTTGGCCTATTGCCACTACGGCCAGATCTATCGGTGTCTGATACTCAGAACCCTTCATGGGAATTGGTCTTCTCCTTCCTGACTCGTCAGGTGGGCCAAGCTCCATTCTGAGACATTCGACTCGTTCAACCCATCCCTCTTTGCTACCCAGGTATCGGATCGGGTTCGCCAATAGCTCAAGTCGAATTCCTTCCTCTTCAGCGTTCTTGACTTCTTCGGCGCGAGCGGGCATCTCATCTCTGGATCTTCTGTAAACTATGGCAACATCTTCGCCTCCAAGCCTAAGAGCTGTTCTCGCAGCGTCCATTGCGGCGTTGCCTCCGCCGATGACAGCGACACGCTTGCCCCTATGAATCGGCGTATCGTACTCCGGGAAGGCATATGCTTTCATCAGGTTGCATCTTGTCAGAAACTCGTTGGCAGAGTATATGCCGTTAAGGTTCTCTCCTGGAATCCGCATGAACCACGGTGACCCAGCGCCAGTACCTATGAAGACAGCGTCATACCCTGACTCGAACAGGTCATCTACAGTCAATGTTCTACCTATGATGACATTGGTCCTGACTTTTGCTCCAAGACGACTGACATACTCCACCTCAGCCTTTACGATTGATTTTGGCAATCTGAATTCAGGGATGCCGTAAACCAAGACTCCACCCGGGAGGTGGAGTGCTTCGAGGATCGTGACATCATGGCCAAGCTTTGCGAGTTCCCCCGCAGCTGTAAGCCCAGCCGGTCCAGACCCGACAACAGCCACGCTCTTGCCAGTGGATTTCGCCTTCTTCGGAAGCTTGACTCCCTTCTTCAGTTCGTAGTCAGCCACAAACCTTTCAAGAGCTCCTATTGCGATTGGAGTTCCTCGCTTGCCGAACACGCATTCAGCTTCACATTGGAGTTCTTGCGGACAGACCCTTCCGCATATGCCGGGCAAACTGTTCTTTTCCTTTATCTTTGCGATGGCTCCGGAGAAATCTCCTTTCTTGATGAACTCTATGAAAGCTGGGATTTCTATCTGAACCGGACAACCCTTTACACAGAAAGGCGACGGACACTTTAGGCACCTGCTCGCCTCAGCCATCGCCTCCTCCTCATTGTATCCTAAGGACACCTCATCAAAACTGCGTTTCCTGATCCCAGGAGGCCTTTTCCTGATGGGCACTCTCTTCAGAAGCTTCTCTGAAGGTTTACCTGCCATATTCCCCACCCGCAGCGTGTGTTCTCGCAGTTGATGATCGCATTACGATCTTTTCCTGATCCAAGTACATTCTCAATCTAGCCATCAGAAGATCAAAGTCAACTTCATGACCGTCAAAGGAGGGGCCGTCAACGCATGCGAACTTGGTCTGTCCCGCGACTGAGACTCTGCATGCGCCGCACATCCCGGTTCCGTCAACCATTATTGGGTTCAGGCTTACCACGGTCTTGATTCTGTGCGGCCTAGTTAGGTTTGCAACAGCCTTCATCATGATTGCTGGACCGATCGCCACGACTCTATCGATCTTTATTTGTTTCTCAATCAGCTGCTTGAGGACGTCTGTGACGAATCCATGATGGCCCTTCGATCCGTCGTCCGTGGTGATATGAAGTTCGTCGCTTATCTTTCTCATCTCATCTTCGAGAATGAGCAGATCCCTGCTTCTCGCCCCTATGATTGAGATGAGCCTGTTCCCTGCTCTCTTCAGGGCTCTTGCCTCAGGATAGGCGACGGCTGTGCCAACGCCTCCTCCTATGACCACGACCTGACCGAAGTGCTCAACTTCAGATGGCTTTCCCAGCGGCCCGACGAGATCTGGAACCCGGTCTCCTCTACGAAGCTGGCCAAGCGCCGTTGTGGTCTTCCCAACTTCCTGACTTATGACGGTGATCGTACCTTCCTTCTCATCCGCGTCGGCGATGGTGAGTGGGATCCGCTCGCCCTTCTCGTGAACCCGTAGAATCACAAATTGTCCTGCCTTGTATTTCTTGGCTATCTCAGGGGCTTTGACCTTGAACATCTTGATAGATGGTGCTAGGGCTCTCACATCAACTATCTGACTCAATGTTTTCGTCCTCGACCCTGTCTTTCCGGCTTTTCAGTGCACCGTAGCCGTAGGCTAAGGTTTTTGATCCTTTAACAGTTACGTAGAAGAAAAATCATATTTCGCAGATCACCATCTCTTTAGTTGGAGTGGACACTTGCTTTCGCAGGACTGCTTTCCGACATTCGACGACTACGATCTCGATTTTCAGAACCGAATCGTCAAGATAGCCGTAGTCAGGGAGTCAGGCGAGATAAACGCTGGTGGCAAGACATTCGGACCTTTTCGAGCTGGACAAGAAGTGGAGGTGCCTCGCTGGATAGCTGAGGAGCTGGTGAGGTCAGGAATCGCGAAGTGGAGAGATGAAGATAGGCTTGACTTGGCGAATCTTTCAAAGATGCACTGGAGGGAGACTATACCGACTGCGCGTCAGATTCCTGCTGTCGGAGAGCACTTCTACCAGATGTTGAGGTCTCTGCTTGTCGAGCTCAAGACACAGAGTCGATCCGATCCTGCAAAGGGAAGAGACTTTGAGAAAGCAGTTCATCTATCAAAGGATATTGTGAACTGTAGAATCAGAAAGATTGTTTCACTTGCAGCTGCTCCGGCACAGACTGAAGATGTGCTCGCAAACCTCGCAAACGAAGAGAGAGGTCTATACCTTACATTAGGCAGGATTATTACTGAGTGGAGAAAGAAGACAGAATGTCCGGAGGCGGAGACATGACCATTGAAGCGGGACCTGACGAAAGATTTCAAGACTTCCTGCGATCTTTTCAAACTCCGACTGGAGAGAATAGGTATAGAAGAAAGCTAGCTCAGATGGCTGTCACTGCCTCCAAGTCTCTCGTAATAGATTTTGAGGATCTGCTCACCTTTGATTCTCCTTTGGCGAAGGACCTTGTCGAGAAGCCGGATGAGTATCTCATCTATGCCAACAAGGCCGTCTGGGCGCAGATGAAGATAGAGGATCCCGAGTATGCGGAGCAGACCAAGGCGTTCTTTGCTCGATTCCGAAAGTTTCCAGATAAGACGCAGATGAGAAGGATTGGATCTGCTCTGATGAGCAGAATGGTTGTTGTTGATGGGATAGTTGTGAGATCTACTCCGGTCAAGCCGTTGGTGACTAGAGCTGCGTTCAAATGTCGAAGATGCGGCAACATGACGATGGTGGAGCAGGCAGGTTTTTTGGTCAGGGGGGTAGGGATCTGTCCAAACTGCAGAAGTGCCAAGGCGTCTTTTGAGCTTGTTGCTGACAAGTCTTCGTTCGTTGACTTTCAAGAGGTGAGGATTCAAGAACGGCCAGAAGATCTGCCTCCGGGACAACTTCCAAGATCGATAGATGTGAGGCTTCTGGAGGATTTGGTTGATGTTGCCAGACCAGGTGATAGGGTATCTGTCACTGGGGTGGTACGAGCTCAGCAGGAGGTCCTTAGCCGCCGCGCAAGGCTCAGAACGTTCGACATGTACCTCGACGCGAACTACCTCGACGTGACAGGAAAGGAAGCCGAAGTAGTGGAGATCACGGCCGAAGAGGAGAAAGCGATCAAAGAGCTCGCAGGCGATCCTTGGATACACCAGAAGCTACTCAGATCCTTGGCACCATCGATCTATGGCTACGACAACATAAAAGAAGCGATACTCTACCTCCTCTTCGGCGGCGTCCCAAAACACCTCCCCGACGGAATCGTGATCCGGGGCGATCCAAACGTGCTCTTGGTGGGTGATCCTGGTACAGCGAAAAGCCAGATGCTACAGTATGTTGCTCGGATTGCTCCACGGGGGCTCTATACGAGCGGTCGGGGTACGACTGCGGCTGGGCTTACTGCAGCGGTACTGAGAGAGAGGACGGGAGGAATGGTTCTTGAAGCAGGGGCTTTGGTTCTCGCTGACAAGGGCGTCGCCGCGATAGATGAGATTGATAAGATGAGGCCTGACGATCGTGTGGCGATTCATGAGGCGATGGAGCAGCATACAGTTAGCGTGGCCAAGGGCGGTATAGTGGCCACATTGAATGCTAGGGCCTCAGTCTTGGCTGCGGCAAATCCTGCGCTGGGACGTTACGATCCGTATAGGAACATCACGGAGAACATCAACCTGCCAGTGACGATTCTCTCACGGTTTGACCTACTATTCGTTATGAAGGATATTCCTGAAGCTGATTTGGATTCGAAGATGTCTGAACACATCTTGACCTTACATAGAACGAGGTCGACTCCCGAGGAGTCTCCTATTCCACCTGAACTCTTCAGGAAGTACATAAGCTACTCTAAGAGGATCGAGCCGTCGATGAGTGAGGAGGCGGCTGCTGAACTCAGAGATTTCTATTTGAAGATGAGGTCGTCATCTTCCGGAGCTGAGTCGCCGATCGCAATAACGCCGAGGCAACTGGAGGCTTTGGTGAGACTGTCTGAGGCTAGGGCGCGAGCCTTTCTCAGGCCGAAGGTCAGCGTGGAAGATGCGAGGGCTGCGATTAGGATCATGACGGTCTCGCTGCAGGATGTGGGGATCGATACATCCACCGGTAAGGTGGACATCGACGTGATCATGACCGGCAAGCCGAAGAGCGTCAGGGACAAGATGGCGTTTGTCATGGATTGTATTGCACAGATGGAGAAGGAGACAGGTATGGTCGAGGAGAAGGCTCTGTATGAAGAGCTCTTGAAGAAGATCGATGTCTCCGAAGAGGAAGCTAGAAGGATTGTTGGACAATTGATAAGGGAAGGAGTGCTGTACTCTCCCAAGTCAGGGGCCATCAGGAGAACCTCTGCGTAGCTTAGGAAGAACTTTGATTGCGGATCGATGAACTCGAAGTTCCATCGCAGGTAAAGGAGATTCTAAAGAAAAGCGGTTATGACCTTCTGTACCCTCCGCAAGAGGACGCCATTTGCGCAGGGGTATTGAAGGGAAGAAATCTTGTTCTTGCCAGTCCGACAGCGAGCGGCAAGACCTTGATTGCCGAACTATGCATTCTGAAGAGCGTTCTGGAGAAGGGAGGCAAGGCGCTTTACCTTACGCCTCTCAGAGCTCTTGCCAGCGAGAAGTATGATGAGTTTCAGAAGTACGCGAACATTGTCAAAGGTTCTGGAGAGAAACTCAAGATTCTCTTGACCACGGGCGACTATGATAGTAGTGACCCTTGGATCGAGAGGTATGACATAATAATCTCAACGAATGAGAAGGTGGACAGCCTTCTGAGGCACCGTGCTCGCTGGGTCACAGACCTGTGCGTTGTAGTCGCTGACGAGGTGCATCTTCTAACGGAACCGGATAGGGGGCCGACTCTTGAAGTCGTTCTGACGAGGTTGAAGCAGATCAATCCGAAGGCACAGTTCCTTGCCCTGAGCGCCACTGTGAGAAATGCGGAGGAGGTTGCTGAGTGGATAGACGCCGCGCCGATAACAACCGAATGGCGTCCTGTCCCTCTCAAGGAAGGAGTATACCTGCAAGGTGTGATCCAGTTTCGAGACGGCTCATCGGGAAAGGTACCTGAGATTACTGGTACCTCGATTCTGGACATTGCCTTGGAAGTTGTCAATAATGGAGCACAGTCGCTCATATTCGCTGAAACACGGAGGATAGCCGTTGAGACTGGGAAGAAGGCTGCGCAGATTCTTAGGCGAGTTCTGAGGACGCCAGAGACGCGGTCTTTCAAAGGCATCGCCGAGGAAATCTTGACAACAGGGGAGAAGACTAGGCTTAGTGAGGCGCTGGCAGATCAGGTTGCGTGTGGAGCTGCGTTTCATCATGCCGGCCTTGCCGGTGTGCATCGCCGCATCGTTGAAGACTCGTTTAGAAAGGGGCGCATCAAGATCTTGGCTGCGACTCCGACATTGGCTGCAGGAGTCAACTTGCCGGCCCGAACCGTTGTGATAAGTAGTTATGAGCGCTACGAGCCGGGATACGGTCGGTATCCCATCTCTGTACTTGAGTACAAGCAGTTCTGTGGACGAGCCGGTAGGCCGAAATACGACAAATTTGGCGAAGCTGTTCTGATTGCTAGGAACGAGGACGAAAGAGAGTATCTGATGGAGAATTATGTGCTTGCGAAGCCGGAGAAGCTTTGGTCAAAGCTCGGAGTTGAAAAGGTTCTTCGCCCGCACGTGCTGTCAACTGTCGCCGCAGGCTTCGCTCGGTCGGAGCCTGGCCTTCATGAGTTCTTCGCGAAGACGTTCTATGCGCATCAATATGATCCCCGAGCTATTCGCGGGAAGATTGGAGAGATACTTCAGTTCCTTTACAAGGAGAAGATGATTGAGGTTGAAGGCGACAGGATGTACGCTACCGAGTTCGGCAGGAGAGTCTCTGAACTCTACATAGATCCAGTGTCCGCGGTCATAATAAGAGATGGATTGTACCGTAGAGCTCGGAGCATCACTGAGCTTTCCTTTTTCCATCTCATAGCTCATACGCCGGACGTAGCTCCGAAGGTGTATCCTAGACGGAGAGAGAGCGAGCTGCTTGAAGTGTTGGCGAATAGGCATTCGGAAGAGTTCATGGTTGATGTGCCGGACATGTGGGGTGACCAAGTATCCTACGAGGAGTTTCTTGCCGAGTTGAAATGTGCCTCAGTGCTGCTTGACTGGATAGATGAGGCGACTGAAGAACGCATATTGGAGGTGCACAAGGTCGAGCCTGGGGACTTGCTTCGACTGCTTGAGACTGCGGATTGGTTACTATACTCCTCACATGAACTGGCGAGGTTGTTTGGACACAAGGACTTGTTGAAGCTCCTGGCGGTTCTTAGGAAGAGAGTTCAGAGTGGAGTTAGGACTGAGCTGGTTCCGTTGGTTTCGCTTGAGGGAATAGGTAGGGTAAGGGCAAGGATGCTGTACAACGCTGGGATGAAGACTATCGAGGACTTGAAACGGACAAGCGCCACGGACCTTATGAAGATACCTTTCATTGGACCCGCCGTGGCAAAGAAGATCAAGGAACAGGTGGGCGGCAAGATCAGAGCAGAAGAATGGGAACTCATGAAGACCAAGACGATCGAAGCTGAGGAACAGCGCCTGCTGTCCGAATACTAGCTGCTGGCATTTGCATTGGGTGCACTCATAGCCATAGCCGACCTGAGAAGTAGACGCAATGTCTTCAATGCAGCCATCCGGATGATGCGATCTCTCACAGAAAGAGGCAATGAATCCTTCGGCGTAGGTACGCCGAATGAAGTTCTCGTATGTGACTCGCTGCCTCGACTTTCAGATCAGCCGATCGACTCATCTGTGGTGGTGGGCTTCAATCTCAATAGGATCTTCGCGAAAGATATCCCTCAACCGCTTGATAGTGGAGGGTTAAGACTTGTTTTTGAAGGGAGGATCTATCCAACAAGCGAGGTCTCAGACTGTAAGAGGGCACTTTCAAGGCTTGAGAAGCCAGACTTGGGGTTGCGTGACTTCTTGAAGAGAGTCGACGGCTCATATGCTATGGCCATGCTATACGATAGGCAGGTTCTTGTGGCAAGGGATCTGCTTGGTTGCAAGCCTCTGTACTGGGGGGAGGCCGATGGAATTGTGGCTTTTGCTTCTGAGCGGAAAGCGCTTTGGGTGCTTGGTATAGAGTCGCCGCAGACATTTCCTCCAGGAGGCGTAGGTTCGGTAAGAGAAGGGGTCGCTTCAGTCCAAGAGTCTGACACCCGGGGGCCTCCAATTGAGCAAGAAATGGATCTTGATTCAGCGGCAAGAAGACTCTCTGAACTCATTGTGAAGTCGATTAAAACACGGGCCGGGGATCTGAAGAGGGTTGCGGTCGCATATTCCGGGGGCTTGGATAGCGGCGTCTTGGCTTCTTGCTCGCGAGCAGCAGGATTGGATGTGGAGCTTTTCACTGTGACAGTCAAGAGCAACGATGAACTCGAACATGCAAAGAAGACAGCAAAAGAGCTAGGGTTACCTCTTGCGGCAAGACGGTATTCTTTGGCTGACGTTAGAGCGGCGATCTTGCAGGTCCTTCAAAGGATGGAGAAACCGAACGTGATGGATGTCGCAATTGCCATACCCGTACTATGGGCGTGTCGACTCGCAAAGGAAAAGGGATTTCAGGCGATCTTTATGGGGCAGGGAGCGGACGAGCTATTCGGGGGATACGACCGCTATATTTTGGCATATCAACGCCAAGGCCCTGAGGAAGCAGGTAGAATGATGATGAAAGACATTTTGAGTCTTTCTGAGCTTAGTCTTGAGAGGGATGAACAGGCGTCTGCAGGCACGAAAGTTGAGCTCAGGCTCCCGTTCTTTGACCGAGAACTGACAGAATTCGTATTGTCATTGCCACTGTCTCTAAAGATCGCAGGAGCAGAGGATTCCCGTCAGAAGTTTGTTCTTCGGAAAGTTGCACGGCTCCAAGGAATCCCTAGCTCTATTTCAGAGAAACCTAAACGGGCTGTGCAGTACACGACGGGTGTGGATGCCGCAATAAGGCTACTTGCAAAAGGCAGAGGCCTGACCCCGCAGGAATACATCTTGGAACACTATGACCACCGTAGAAAGACCTTTGGCGACACCGGTGAGATAACTCGCCAACTACAACGTCGAGTGTCGAAAGGTTCAGAGTGGACTAAGGCCGCTCCTCTATAGACTGGCGAAAGAATATGCAAATCGAAAAAGCCCACGGGTGAGTTGATGAGAAGCCAAAGGTCAACCTACATGGTCTGTTCTGGAGGTACGGCGTCCTCCGGGTAATTGAATCTGAAATAGTCTCTAACGATTCGGTCTGGGAGTCTGTAGGCTCCATTTGTCTTCTCCGCTAGGTCGAACTCCATAAGCCTCGTCAAGTAGCGGGTTAGCCACGGAGCCTGCGCGCCTACTTTGACAGCAATCTCTGAAACCTTCATCTCGTCGTAGGCTAGGGCTCTTAGTATCTTGACGTAGTATGTTTCTGTGATTCTCGATCCGAGATCTTCGTGTAGGACGTAGTTGACGTAGAGGTATAGTCCCCCTGTAACATCTGTTAACAATCGGCGATATCTGTCCGCAACGGATTCATGTGGTCTTCTCGCTTCGCCCATAACCAGAAGATAGAACGGATGACCTCCTACAAGTTGGTAGACTTCGTTTGCCTCGTTGTTGTCTGCTCCCAAGGCATTTCTCAAGTAAAGCGTGATCGCATCTTGCTTCTGGAGGGGGCCCACTTCGATCAAAGTGAATCTGCCGAAGAGCGGTGATCCGGCCTCTCCGAATATGCTTTCCAGCATATGGACCCTGGACCCACTTAAGACTAGAGAGACTTCTCCTAACCTGTCTATGATTGACCTGAATTGATCCATCACACTTTTCATGCCATTCAGATTGGTCCATTCCACTATTCTCTGTACCTCATCAAGCATTATGATTACTTTCTTCTTTGACACTTCAGCAAGATGGGACGCATAAGCGAAACTCTTCTCGAAGGATTCGGCAAATCTTGGCTCTTCTTTTGCAAAGGTAGGTCTGATCGTACAAACAGGTTTTCCAGTTTCATCCAAAGTTAGGTCGAACTCTATCCGCATTCGGCGCAGTTTCCTGATTTCTGTGAGCACGTTTCTTACCTGGGTGAGAAGCCGAGATGCAGGATCAAGAGTATTCCGATAAGCCTCGGTGAGCGAGTCAACAAGAGCTTGACTGAACTCTTTTGGATCATATGAGTATTTGGAAAAGTCTATCCTTGCTACTATGACGCTTCTCTTGGCCAGCCTCCTTTCTAGTTCTTCTAGAATTGTGGTCTTGCCGATTCTTCTAGGTCCTATGAGAGCATAGTTCGATTTCAGGTTGCGTTGTGTTATTGCACTGAGGAGCTTGTCAAGGATGTCATCGCGGTTGATTATGTTATGTAACATTTATGTTCAGAAACATATATGTTGAATGACATATATCAGTTCTTGGACGAGACTGGCGGCATATGTTTTACAACATATATGTAATTGAACATATATGTTGTGCAACATAAAGTCTCAGAAGCGGCCGGAAGGCTTCGCAAGTCCTCAGTCAAGCACTCAAGCATCTCTCAAACAAATAAGAGATAACCACGACAATTTTCTAACAGTTGGAAGCCCCCCGAGCAATCTGGAGGCATTTCAACCCTCCTCTAAGCATTAGAAAGCATTTTGAGCTCTCTGCGATACTGCTGCGGCCGCTATCGGTCTTCCAGTTTCATGACTTTGCAGCACCTTCTCTCTAAATGACCCATTAGATCCACGCCTGCCCTGGCTCTCTCCTCTTCCTCTTCCAGATACTTCTGGAAGCCTACTTGCCTGACACGCTTGTGGTTGTCTATTACAAAGGGGTACCAGTCCCGATGATACTCGGTATGCTTGCAGGTGAGATAGTCATCGCAGAGTAGGCAGCTCTCAAGACCCTTGGCTGGAGCACATTTCCTGTTTTCGCATGGCGCGCCACCGCCGTTGAGGCACATGGGGCACTGTGCATTGGCAAACCATTCCAGACCTTTTCTGAACTCTTTGAATTCGAATGATTTGACTACTTGCTCAGTCCAGTCGTAGCGAACAGTGTCGACGAGTCTTTTCAGCTCGCCGGCAATCATCTTTACTCTTCCGTTGCCGCTTGGACATTGACCACAGTATACGCCGCAGATGCCATACGAACGGTTCTTGCTAGCCATTTCAGATCGCTTCCATTGTCTCTGCGACAGTATACGGATCAGAGATAGTATTTAGGATTGGATGAGACAAGGCTCAGGCAGCGAGATGTTGGCATTCAAAGGTATACCCGAAGAGTTCAGGCATGAATCATGCTTAGATTACTGCGATCTTCCTCTAGCTGCGATATCCCAGACAGCTTCGACCGTGTCCTTTCTGCACGCGAAGAGTTTGTCGTATAGGTTGACTGTTGTGCAGACGTGGCTTGGAATCAACTCGACTTTCTCTCCGATTCTTATGTCGCTGCTTTGTGGCAATGTGAGCCGTCCGTGTTCGTCGCCAGAGAACTCGTACTTGATGTCGTCTCTTCCCTTCACCTTCGCTGGCCCGCCGTCGGCTGACATTGTCTTCCACCCTGAGTCTACGATCGCTTGGTCTGCCTGCGGCTTGCTGACGACTGTTGAGAGCACTGTCAGGGCATTCTCGAACTCCGGAGCGGATATCTTGTATCTCCAGTCCATGTAGACATATGAGCCTGGTTGAACCTCGGTATAGTATTCGTGCTGCAGTCTATAGGTTCCGGTTCCTGCTCCTGACACGATCTCAACATTGAGCCCTGCATCGGTCATCAGATCTCTTGTTACAGCCACAGTCTCGTTGACCTCGCGGCAACCGCTCAGCTTCTTCTCCATGCCTTCTCTCTGATCGATCAGATTCAGAGGACCAGCATAGGCCTGTATTCCCTTGAACTCCAACCCTCTCAGCTTGCTGACTTCCTTGGCGAGTTCGACAGCAGGTTCCCGTGGTTGAATGCCGCATCGTCCTCCGACGCGGAGCTCAACAAGAACCCCGATTTTCAGTCCTGCACTGCTCGCTGCTGCAGAAATTGCGCTCGCATTCTCTAGATTGTCTACGCAGAATTTGAGGTCTGGCGAATGCTTAGCCATATTGACTAGTCGCTTGATCTTTGTCTCCCCGGCTATCTCGTTTGTCAGAAGTATGTCGCGTACACCGGCATTCGCTAGTACCTCAGCCTCGCCCAGTTTCTGGGCGCAGACACCTTTCGCACCCATGTTGATCTGCTTCCATGCAATGATCGGCGTTTTCGGTGTCTTGAAGTGAGGTCTGGCCACGGCCCTCTTGCCGTGAAGGAAGTCTGCAAGAGTCTTGAGGTTCTTCTTGACAAGATCTAGATCTATGACGAGAGCGGGGGTATCGATCTCGCTCTTCTCCATCTTCATCTCACTTCTTGGTCAAGACATGATTGCTACAGTTAACTTGTTCTATCACAGAATCATACTATGCTACAGTTTGCTTCTCGAGATTCTTGTGGTCAATCTTTCGTAGGCTTCCTGCCCCTCCTTCAAGACATATGCTTCATTCATCGTCCCTACTTTCCTGTCTCTCATCAGTACTTTGCCGTCCACGATTGTTGTGTCGACATCTGAGGCTTTTGCTGAGTAAACGAGGTGTGAAACGAAGTTCGTTTTTGGATAGAGGTGCGGCTTTTCGAAGTTGACAACGATTATGTCTGCTCTCCTACCGATTTCGAGAGAGCCTATCTCGTTATTCATGCCTAGCAGTCTTGCTCCATTGATTGTTGCCATCTTTAGGACATCTTCGGCTTTGACTACTGTTGGATTGCAGCGGGCCGCTCTTTGAAGGAGGCAGGCGAACTTCATTTCTTGGAACATGTCGATGCAGTTGTTTGTTGCAGGCCGTCGCTGCCTAGACCCAGACTTATCTTTGCGTTGAGGAATTCGGTTAGTGGCGCTATTCCATCTCCCAGTTTGGCGTTGCTCACTGGGCAGTGAGCTACGCCAACATTATTCATGCGCATCAGGTCGATTTCTCTTGGAGACACGTGGACGCAATGGGCGGCAATCAACCTTGGAGTTAGTAAACCTAGTTGATGGAGGTATTCAACGGAGCCGTTACATCCTGTTCTGCGCTTGATCTCTTCTATCTCTTCCTTGCTCTCCGCAATGTGCATGTGTACCTTGAGATTGTGCTTCTGGGCAACTTCGTTCATCTCCAAGAGCGTGTCTTCAGGAACCAATGGCAACGATGGTGTTCCAAGCCCGAAGTGGAAACGATCTGAGTAGTTTTCCTCAATAGATTGGATTACGCTTCTGTAGTCTCCGACTTTGTCTATGACGAGGAGGGAGTTTAGGGATCTGAGTCCGCTTTCGTATCTTTCGCGTAGCATTCCTGCTCCTGCGGAGTAGCATGTTATTCCTGCTTTGATCATTTCCAGCAATACTAGTCTGAACGCGGCGGCGAGTTCTTCCTTGCTGGCGAGTTCGGTTAGCACTGTCAAGTCTCTTTGCCATGGCAAGGTGTCCAGCCACGCTTCTAGAGGTAGGTCGTCCTCGACACCTCGCTTGAGAACTGACGTGAAATGGACGTGCGAGTTCACTAGACCGGGCATTACAACACTATTGGTCGCGTCGATCTCGTCATCGGCTTTGTACGTACTCTCGAGTTCTTGTGTTGATCCTACGTGGACTATCTTGGCTCCTTCTATGTAGACCGCCCCGTCAGTCAGCATCCTGTTGCGTTCGTCCATTGTGAGTACGAAGCCGTTCTTGATTAGGATAGAAGCCAACTCAACCTCCACGCTCTGTGGTTTTGGTGGTGGCCCGAAAATAAGTGTTTCAGAGCGCTTGTTGACTGAAGTAATAGCTCGTTGGCGCGATGGAAAGTAATTGGTCGATGCTACGAGATAATTGGGCAGGAGAGTAGGCCCATAGACTGCTTGGCATCAGGGAAGTAAATCTTCAGGGACGTAGAATCGTGCTACGACGGGAGCATGGTCTGACTCGGGAAACTTCTCCTCGGTTGCGAACGCTATGCTCTTGTCTGGAAGAAGTTCGTTGAAGACTGCGGTCTCCGCCCAGTATGGGTAGAAGGCTTGGGAGACAATGACGTGATCCAGCATCTCTCCCTTCCCATGATGGATAAGCGAGTAGCGCTGGTCGGGTGGCACGTTGTACTCGCACGGCACCATGACTCTATCTCGAAGTTCCGGGTTATTCGTATCGCTTACACTACCGATAACGGCCCTGAGAGGCACGTCCCCGACATCCGAGTTGAAGTCTCCGCCAACAGCAATCAATGCCCGACGGTCTTGGCTAAAGATTCGCTCAAGCAGCCTACGCATTTCCAGAGCCTGGCCTACGCGCTTTACTGAGGAGAGGAAATAACCTTCAGCCCAGCCTTCGTGGGACCGCCAGACATACCACCGCTTTTCGTCCGTTTGACCTTTGATTTCGCTCGGGTTCTTCGACTTGAGATGGACATTGATCACATGCAGGATACGGTCGGCCCTAAGAGGTATCTCACAGTGAAGGATTGGCCTCTCCCACTCAACCTCCCTAGACTCCTCGGGAGGCTCCGCCGTTGCCGCCCGCCAAGTTGGCTTGGGGACAAGGTCGTGATGATACTGCTTCTTCTCGCGAATTTGGTAGCGGCTGAGCGTCACAAGGTTCCGCTTCGGGTACGGTGAGCCGTCTGGCTTCGTTGAATGGGCTCGATGATAGCTTTCGTAGCGTGTGCCTCTCACGAGGTCATCCAAGGCTGATAGCTTGTTGACCTCCTGCAGGAATAGGACATCAGCATTCATGCGCTCCAGCATTGGTTGTAGCACTTCTTTGCGCTTTGGCCAAAGGCTTTCCGTGTCGTCGAGGTTCTCCAGGTTGAAAGTCACGACTATGAAATCCTTAGTCGCCATTAGCCCTGCCTCCGCCTTCCTTGGAATGTACCCCTGCACTTATTCTTTTGTGCCCAGCCTAGGCGTTTGAGAGATTCTTCCCCCTAAACAGGATCGTGGTACAGGAGCAGCCAAATGGTAGTGGCACGAGTGGATGCGACTCAGCCAAGGTCCTTCAGACGCTGCGCTAGCTTCGTGTCTATCACTGAGAACTGGGATTCGTCGATCTTTCCCTTCTCGAACAGCCGAAGGGCTTCGCCCTTCATCTCTAGAAGATGTTCCCTGCATTTGTCTCGATTGGCCGAGTGTACGCTGCAAATGGAGTCAATCTTCCTCAGATAGTCGGATACAAATCTGCGCTTCTTTGTCTTGAACAGCCATCCAGCGACAATGGATGCGCCCGTAACTGCCACTCCCCCAATCTGGATCAGTCGCTGGTCAAGGAAGTTGAGGAGTGAAGCGGGAAACAGCTGGGTCTGAGTTGGGGTTGTTGTCAGGGTCTTGGTCACGACCGGAGGCGCTGAGCCAATCGCTCTCACCATCCAGTTTGTTCGTTTCTTGTTGGGCGGATTAGACGTGATGGGCTTCCAGTTTATCTGGTTCCAATCAGTCACCAAACGCTTTCCTGACATGATGTCCGAGTGCTGATTCTCTACACTAGAGTCGAAACTGATCAGGATTCCTCGCTCGGCCGTCGACCCCGTATACATGACAACTCTGAAATCCCCCGTTGTCGCAAGGTCGGCTATGTCGATCTCGATCCATGTTGGAGTAGTCTTGAACATAGTGTAGGGGAATGGAGAGGTGAGCACAGTGCGGTTTCCTCCCCAGATCTCAACAGTGAACTCCAAGGATTCTGTCTTGTTACCAAAACGACAGCCGTAGACTCTGATAGTTCGAATATGCCATGGAATGCTCGGGGGAGAGAAGGATATAGCGTGCCCGTAGCCGCTTCCTAGGAAAACGGAGCCAGACGGCCTTCCCTGGTCGTGTCCAAGCTCAATTGTCCTTGGCGGCAGAAGGGGAGCTAAGCCTATGAAGGATAAGGTGAAGATTGCGAATAATAGTCTGTGAATGCCCACCTTGCCGACCTTTGGTTGACCGCTTGGTTTTGTTCTTGAACAGAGGTAGAGGAAGAGGCTTAAATCCTTGTCTTAGCACATCGAGACTGCCGTAACTTGCTGCCGTTTACAGGAACTTGCTCAGAGAAGTTGACGCACGTGCTTCCAGGATCGTCGTATGAAAACAGCAGAATCATGTGTACGATCTTCGGTGTAGCCTGCCGGAATTGAACCGTTAAGGCGACAGATTTCGAATATGTGAAGTCAGTGATGGGGCCGGCGAGATTTGAACTCGCGACATCTGGCCTCGACGCATTTCGCCTTCAAGGTCGCCAGCGCCCCAGGTTCACCACGCTCAAGCAAGCGTACTGGTATCCTGTTGGCGACATTTCGCTGCCTAGACCAAGCTGTCCCGAACCTTTCGACGGTTCGCCTAGACGATTGGGCCTCTTGTCGGCCCCATCTTTGGTCTAGTCTCGGCCCCATAGGTGCCGCTATGATTATCGCTAGTTCACTAAAAGATTTTCTGACGTAGGCATCTGGTAGGTTTTCTTTGTCGTGACGGCTGTCCAGTTGAGGCTCAGCGCATAGGGGCTGCCGGTCATACGAGGCAAATCTGCTAACTAGATTTGCTTGATGTTTTTGTTGGAGCTAGTCTTCTTTTCACCGCTTGTCGGGGTGGTCTTGGCCTGCACCCGGTAAGTGCTTGTGAGACTTGTCTCCAACTTGGCATCATCTAGCAGACAGCCCCGGTCGGCATCATTAGACGCCGTCAAATTAAGATTTTTGGATGAATGGAGCAGCATAGCTCACGTTTCTAACCGGAGGCCTTCGCTATTTCTTTGAGTAAAGATAGACGCGCGACATTAGGACCAGACATTCCCGAACTATCCGGCGTATAATTCGCCGGAATGACGAACTACAATTTAACCGGATTGTTCGTCTAGACGACGGGCCCAAACCACTGCCGGCCATAATGGCATCTTAACTCGCTTAAGCCTTGCGTCTTGAAATCCTTCCCATGCTCACCTACCCGGCTAGTCGAACCTCGGCTAGTGGATTCAGTAGCTAAAACCCCCGCCATAAGAACCAGTTGGTATTCCGGTAGTCTCTATCGTCATGATTGATACTCATTAGTGCGCAGGTAGCACCGAACCAGAACGAAGCAATGTTATTCGAGCGCCGTGCTCCTCTTTTCTGGTTTGACCGTTATGCCAGACGCTAGCGATTACATTGTAGGCATCCGGCTGAAACAGCTTGAAGGACCATGTCTGTGGAAAACTAACATAGCGGTCGTCCCACTCTTGGCTACCTGAGCGCCGGCCGCCAGAATCAAAGATCTCACATTTGACAACGTGATACATGCAACGATCGACAGGTCTCGCATATTGGACTGTTATTTCGACATCCTCTCCAGTGAAGTAGGCATTCTTGTTGGTCGCTACGCGAATGGGGCGAGTTTCCCTCGAAACCGGAACTTGCGACTCGGGAGCTTCTTCGCTAACCATAACAGTAATTAGGAATGCTTTACAATTCACAGAACAGTCTGCCAAGGTATTCTGCCTTCAATCTCAAATACCTTCAGTATGGAGATGGAAGAGCATGGGAAGCTATGTTGTAGTTGCAAGAGGAAAAGCCAGAGAGGCAACTATTAGGGCTCTGAAGAGATTGAATCCAAAAGTCACTGGCTCCAAGATTCTTATCAAGCCTAATTTGGCCTCACGCGTCAAAGACAGAGGAGAAAACACGGATGTCAAAGTCGTCGAAGGAATAGTTGAATACCTCTACGGTAAAGGGGACATAACGATAGCGGAGGGATGTTGTGGCGCCTCTCGTTTGACGCCTGATTCAACATATCGATTGTTCGAGTTCACCGGTTACTCCAAGCTCGAGAACAGGTATGGGGTGAGGCTCTTTGATTTGAATACTGACGTATTTGAAAGGGTTAGGCTCTATGACAAAGTGCTTGGCGTAGCAAGAACGGTGTTTGATACTGATTACCTAGTTACTGTGCCTGTGCTCAAGACTCATGAATTCACGACGATCTCCGCCTGTGTAAAGAACCTAATGGGATGCTTGGAGCCTAAACTGGCGGCTGGCTGCGAAACAGCGACTAAGTGGGAGATCCATGCTGAACTCTCAGAAGCTGATTCGTCTGACCTTTCCAAGTATCGGTCAGCGTTGGCTAAGTTTGAACACAGGTTAGTCGACCTTTACAAGAAATTGTCTCCAAAACTCGGAGTCATAGACGCCGTCACTGCAAGCGAGGGTGACGCACCTGTTCAAGGGACTCCGGTGCATATGGGCTTAGTCTTGGCCTCCGAGAATCCGATAGGTTGCGACGCTGTCGCAGCCTACTTGATGGGAATAGATCCAAATACAGTTGGCCACCTGCAGATGGCCAGAAGCGAACATCTGGGAGAGATCGACGCCAAGAAAATAGAGACAAATGAAGATCTTCGACGCTACAGGAGAAAATTCAGGCTGCCACCATCCGTAGTCCGTTTGCACCGGCATTGCCCTAGTCACAGGATGGCTGACTGGACTCATGCCATTGTGAGAAAGAGTGAATAAGTGAAGGATCTGAAGTGAAGGAGGAAATGACGGAAGAGTCTGTGAAGAAGCATCTTTCTTGGTTCATGTTCGACTTTCATCCGATGCGTTTCGCCAAGAAACTCTCAGAAGAAAACCAAGAAGACGAAGAAGGAACGGGGGCACTAGGAGGGAAGGAGTAGTATCGAATATAGTCACCGTAACAAACCTCCTGTTACTGGAGTGCACTGCGCTTCTAAGTCGCTCGGGCCGGACGCGGCGGAACATGTCCTCGGTTTCCTACCTGAGAATCACTATACCAAACTCTACAGGATGGTTCGCGCCGATTGGAACCGCATTCGTGATTCAGTGAGGAGACAAGGGCTGGTCTCGTAGTCAGGTGAGTCTTACTTGTGTCAGTTCGAAAACTCGCTGAATCGAGGTCAATATGGCCATGGTCCCCACGATGCCTAGAACTAGAACACTGTCCTAGAGATGGATACAGGATGGAAAGGCTTCGGAGGATAGCTGAAAGTTGCCGAGACATTCTCGCTCTGGAGAGAAATGTCTTGATCGTTGGCGGCACCTCGGCGTTGGGCACCTTCGGCCTTTCATTGTGGATACCTCTTCTGCCTCTATACCTACGAGGTCTAGGCGCCGATGCTGTCAGGACTGGCATGGTCTACACACTAGGATCAGCGGTGTTCGGTCTGTTGCTAGCTCCTGCTGGCCACCTATCTGACCAATATGGCCGAAAAACGATGATAGTTGCGGCGGGAGCACTTAGTGCGGCCTCAACCTTCATGCTTGGAGTCTCAAACGGCTGGACCGAAGCAGCTCTTGCCTATGCAGTTTTCAATGCAAGTGCCGCCCTACTTCAACCTAGTCTACGCCTGACAGTAGTCGAATCCGTCTCGCCGGATAAGAGAGGCACCGCTCTCGGAACCTTCTTCGCAGTAGCTCCCTCCGTGGCGATGATCGCCCCGCTTGTAGGTGGAATGGTGGCATCGACCTATGGATTCAAGCCGGTACTCTTCTTGTCCTCAGCGCTAGTCCTTGCGACAGCGGTGCTCCGTCTTGTGTACTTGAAAGAAACACTGTCGGACCGGCGTCGTACGAAAGATACATCGAAACCCAAGATGAGCTGGATCGGCAAATTCATAGTCTTACGGAGAAACAGGAGCCTATTCACTGTGTTTTTCGCATTTGTGCTATATGAAGCCGCGATGCAACTCACAGGTTTTCTTGTGCCCCTCTTCGCTAGCGACGGACTTGGTCTAGGTTCAGATCTTGTCGGCGTGATGTATTCGATATCCATTGCAACTGGCGCATTGTTCGCGATTCCTTTCGGAAAACTATCGGATAAGATCGGGAGAAGGAAGTGCGTCATATTCAGCTGGGCTGGGGAGATCATTGCGATGTTTCTCTTCATCTTCTCACGAAGTCCCTTGTTGGCAGTCATCTCGTTCGGTCTTTGGTCCGCAGCGGGACATCTCGATACGCCTGCTCGAACCGCTTGGATTTCAGAGCTGACCCGACAAGAGGAGCGTGGCCTAGTTATGGGGCTCTTCATGTCCTCGACCTCCCTTATGTCGCTCCCGTCGCCTTCTATCGGCGGCTATCTCTACTCGGTCTCACCACGCCACCCGTTCTACATCGACGGTATACTATCACTGGTCGCGTTGCTTGCCATACTCCGGCTCACACGAGAACCCAAGAAAAACCTCAGACCTGCCAAGAACTGTTGATCATCTTGAGGGCATAATGATCTACGGAGGAGTGGTTTGCGAGGATTACGGGCCGATCGCCGAGAGATAGCTAGAGCCTTTAGTCCTCAGATCAACTATCTCTTTCATCCGGGCTAGGCAGTTCCAGCAGGCGCATAGCAGACTCTAGGGCATCCCTGAGGAGGTCGACATTCCATTCCCTGACCCAGTGGAGATCCCTGTAATACTCATAGAACGGTTGGGTGACTAAGGCGATCTTCTTCACCATTTCAATGTGGTTCTCAGCGTTGCAGATCCTTGCTCTCAGATCGATGTCACGTTTGGCTAGGATGTGAAAGCCGAGCCAGTAGGCTGCATATCGGGCCGAGAGCAAGGCGCCGGCTGGATCCTGCCTATGTAGGCATCCGAGAGCGTTTTCAAGCTCTGTACGGGGTCCCCTACGTGCTCCTCCCCACTCTCCTTCTATGAAGTTGCTTAGCGTCTCGACAAGTGCCTTAACTGGTTCTAATCTGATTCCCACCATGTTGTTTACGAGGTTGAAGGAGTTCAATAAGGTCTTCTCCTTCTCTTGAATGAGTTGAAGTCTTGCGTGCAGATCTTTTGGTCGGAAACTTGGAATCAAATTGTGTTTCATCAAGTAAACGGAGGCTATGCATGTCATTGATTCGCGTAGGGAGAGGAGAGATGAGAATAGGTCTCCCCTTACGATATGGTTTTGCGATGCTTGAAGGTTTTCTCTAGCTTGTTTCGAAACAGGGTCAACCTCGCTTTCTCTCCATCTCCATTGTTGCGCTTTATCCTTCCATTTCGTGAGCCTTCCAGCTGGGTCTGCGAGTATGTCGCCGTGCTTCATCAGCTCGATCCATAGACTGGTCCACATCCATGTCTCTGCCTTGTTCCGGAGCTTCTCATCCTCAAAGGTATGAGTGAAGTGGCGTGCGGAATAGTGGTAGATCTCGACCCTGATGTCGTCTATCTTTTTTCTTCTTTGTCCTCTCGCATGTCGGGCGGGTCAAGGTCGTATATGACTGCTAGGTCTATGTCGCTTTTGTCATGAATGCTTCCGGTTGCAACGGACCCGAAGAGAACACAGCCCAAGGCATGTTCCTTCCGCATAAGAGTCGTGCATAAAGAGTTAGCTGACTCTCGCATCTGTTGCAGTTTCTGCTCTCTATTCAAGTTGGATGCCGTAACTCGTAGCATAATTCACAGCCTGAAGACTGGCTTTACGGATTCTCCTTGGCTCATTGAGCGCACTGGCTCATAGATCTGTCGCATCACTCAGTCCGCCGCGAGAAATATATCGAGCATCAGCCTATTTGGGGTCTTTGAGTTCTTCGAGGTATTGGAATCGATGGAGCCAAAACCCTACTGGGAGTTTCCAGACGTCGAGAAAGTTGGCCTGACCGAGTGTATCTCATCCTGTCCTCCGCAGCATGTGGAAAAGATCTTGGAAGTTAAGCGTGGGGTAGCCGGCAAAGCATGCTCACAGGTCTTGAAGCGGGATGCAGACGCCAAGATCGTCGCTCTTCTCGGCTCAGTTGCACGTGGCGATATCACAGGATGGTTCAGCGATATCGATATGCTTGTCGTAACCAGCAAGCCCAAAGAAGAGGAAAGGGTTGGGGTCGATCACGAAGTTCTCTTCATCGAATATCATGACTGGGCGAGTCTTGAGGAATTGGTTACTAGGCGAATTGCGTGGGACGAGTATGAAGTGAGGAGTAGCTATCTATCCTTCTATGGCAATCCCTACTATCTCCATGGTCCCGAGAAGAGCAGAGCAAGGTACGAAGAGATAATGAGGCTAGGGGTTGAAGCCCTCTGGAGAGATCATTCTCAAACCGATGAATATTTGGATGACTTTGTCTACTTCTACGGAGCTGCAGCGGAAGCGTTGAGATATGATCAACCTCTAACCGCGATAGGAAAGCTTCATCGAGGAGCGATCCTTCTACTGCGATACTACCTCATCAAGAACAGGATTCTACTGAGGAAGCCGCTGCCAGATGAGCGGACAATTATCAAACTCCGTCACTCGCAGGTACCCGCGGAGCTTGTCGACTTCTTGGAGCAGATGTACCGAGGAAGGTTGAGCATAGACGCTCTACTCCAACGAGGAAGAGGAATCTATCTACAAGTATTGAAAGGACGCAAATGGCTCAATAAGATCCCGATATGAAGGCGATTGAAAATTGAGTCTGAAATCAGATAGAGGAACACTTTCTCTTCAATCCCTCAGTGAACTCGGGAGAAGCGAAGTACACCCACGGCCGTCGGCCGTAGTTCGTCAGGTCTTTAGGGAGGCAATTGGTCTTACCTTGATTTCGCTTAGATAACTGTGGCCGGCTCAGGCGTCAGCAGGCTACTGTCGTTCTTTTTCCCTTGTTGTCTCGCCGCAGTGACCGGGGAACATTTCGATAGCGTGGACTCTTTCTATGGGCTTCATCAGGACAATTGCGCTGATCTGCAACCTAAGCAAGTCGTAGGTCATAGCCAGCGGGTCACTCCCCTCATCTATGCATTTCTGAGTAGGCGTTTTAACCTACATGGCCTAAGTTGCAATGGAAGCTGAATTCCAAATGAAGTTTAGCAGTGAGGAGGAACGTTTCCTAGAGGAGAATGAGGTGGGGAGATTGGCCACGATATGCCCGGATGGGATGCCCCATGTCGTTCCGGTGTGTTACATTCATCGTTCGGGAGGTTTATGGGTGGCGGTTGACTACGAGTCGAAGAAGTACCGGAACCTTTTGTCGAATGACAAGGCGGCTTTGGTAGTGGATGCCGGATACGATTCGAATCGTGGGATACTCGTCCAAGGACAGGCAAGGATCTACGACAGAGGACAAGAGTATCGCGATGTGTATGACGCTTTCTACAAGAAGTTCAACTGGGTTAGAGCCTCTCCTTGGAAAGAAGGAGAGGTACCTTTCATCAAGATTGAACCGAACCGGAAGGCTAGCTGGGGACCAAGGCTGACGTGAACCTCCAGTTTGACAACATCGATGCAAAAACAGTACCACTGATTCGTCAGACAGGGATTGTTGCATATCGTTAATTGGAGTTCGAACAAGTGGAGAACAGATGAAAAGCCATATGTTGCGCGACTAGGCTGACTAGCTCAGAAAACGTCAGGATCAGTCAGGTTCTGGTTCGGATGCGTAGAACCTCAAGAGCGGCTTCGGTTATTTTCCTTATGGCTTCTCTCCGAGCTTCCCAAACAGATTTGGCCTTGCTTATGAGACCATACTTCTTGTTATCGCTAACGTAGAGAAGCGCGTAGCTTTTGAGACCGAGCTTCCTTGAGAAATAGTAGAACGTAGATGCCTCCATCTCGACGCCCACGATATTCTCATCCTTCTCGATCAACTGCTTGACATGTTCTATCTCATGTAGCGCGCATGGGACAGACACAATCTTGGCCTGAACGTACGGTATGCCTTCTTCTTTCAATGTTGCTTTGAGGCTCCTGAGAGAAGTTGGGTCTGGCTCGACGACTGATACTTGAGGATTGTCCACAACTGTCGGTCCTGCCTTTTCGACTATCTTGCTGGGAATGACTATGGCACCGATTGGGAGGCGCTTTGCATACATGGAGCCCACGAAGAATACTTGTCGCACGCCACCCTCCTTCAGGAGGTGAAGAACTTCGAGCACTATCGCGCCGCCGTATACATTGAAAACCAATAGGTATTCTGCTTCGTTAATCTTCGCATACGTATATTTGACCCAGTTGCCTCTTATTCTCGTCCACTTATCGAACAATCTCCTTACGACTTTCTTCCTTCTGGGTACATACGCCCCCCCATAGAGTATGCATCTTTCGGGGAGTTTCTCTCTTCCGAACACGTGGCTACTGAGGCGACCCATGCTTCTCTACTCCATGCTCAGGCCAAGTAGACGTGGCTATCCAATTGCTCGTCCTCGATTAATACTCTCTTCATGAAGACCCATTTGGAGAGGTTGTGACTCGAGAAGCCTTTCCAACTACCACTTCGTTTTAGCGTTTCTCAGGGTGTTATGCCTCAGAAATATCTCAATCTCTCTCCCCATGGCCCGTATGTGGACTACCTTCTACCGCTCTCACCAACGGCAAAGTTGCCATTTGATGTGAGAAAGATGGCGAAAGTGAAGCGTTATGCGAGAGCATACTATTGGGGCTGCTAGGTGTTGCTCAGGTGCTGCGAGCCGTGGAGGAATGATCGCGGACGTTGCCTCCTCTGGAGGCCCCGTAACCCGCTGGGCAACGCAGACTTTGGTACCCTCATAGCATCTAAGAGAATCTAATAGATACCCTATAAGTGTGTATCTGTGAATGGGCTACAGATAGCCCGACGAGACCATCAGCGGCAATACTTGCGATAACGCTGAAGAAAGCAATAATGAAAGCGGGACCGTGGACTGCAACACGGATTTGCCTGATGATTTCGGAGTCAGTCTCCTCTTCACCACTTGTAGAGGTAGTTTGTTCAACCATCCTGCATGTGACTGTGAGGCTGACTTGCGGCCGGCCATAGATCAGTGACGGCAATCCAATATCCTGATAGGGATGGTAGCAAGTTGCAAACTGAGGTAAGGATGTAGATCACCAACTTAGGAAATCAACGGTTCATACAATGTATCCGGTTCTGGAGGCTCATCCGGATTCTCCTACTCTGATTAGTGCAAAGAATAAATCGTCGCCGCATACTCATGCATTAAGGTACTGGTTAGGTCTGGATGGCTAACGAGAACTATCTTGCGGCCATGAAGATAAAAAGACGATACGAAGATTCCCTGTTATTGAAGAAAGGAGTAGTCGGTTGTGGTGTAGGCTTAGATGAGCAAGGCAAACCCGGGGTTGTTATTTATGTTTCGGGAGAACATCATGGCATCCCTAGAAGGCTAGATGGTATTGGCGTGTCTACTGAAGAAATCCAACCTGACGAGAAATGGGCAAATGATGGATGCGCTACAGCTGCATCTATAGAAGATCTCGACAACGTAGTTCAGGGAGAGAAAGTTGCCAGTCTGCGTTCACGAAACAAGATTGACGCAGCAGTCGCCAAACCTACCTCTCCTGATCTTGTTGTACCGGAAATATTAGGCCTTGGCATTCCAAAAGGAACCCGAGAGGCATGTGTAGGAATGCAGGTTAGGAAAAGTGGACGCACTACAGAAGTTAGTGATGGGATAGTACGGGCTTGTGATGTATCACTGTTTGTCGATTATCCTTCTGCAGGAGGTAGGGCAGCGCTATTCGTTGAGCAGATAGCAACAACTCCAATGGCCGAAACAGGAGACTCAGGATCGCTGACCGTCGACACAGATTTGCGTGCTGTAGGCCTGCTCTTTGCACAAGCATGCAACTTGACTCTTCACAACAGGATACAGAACGTTCTTGACGCTCTTGATGTGGAAATATGGGACGATGAACTGACTCCTGAATTGCAGGAAAAAATCGTGCAGATTCGGCGTGAACATAGAAACGGAAAAAAGCGTACCGAAAGATGGCGACCTATGCCTATGGGCGTATCGATTGGGCATTATAGGGGAGCGACTGGTACAGCAGCGTGCCTAGTGAAAGATAGGAGAACCGGTGAAATACTAATTCTATCGAACGCACATGTTCTTGCAATGCCCACGCAATTATAGGAGTTTCGGGCAGCAAATCATTTCAGGGGTATCTGGCGACCCAAATTCCCATTCTGATGCCTAGATTATCATTGTCGGAGTTCAGGCGAACAATAATCCAAGATATTCTCTTAGAGATATTCTTTCTTTTGGGGAGGGAAGAGCCACTGGTACAGCACGGCTTCGTGCTGAAGATTTGCCAAGCGATCCTGAGACTATGCTAGGTAGGGATACACCGGCGTAGAAGGCACCCCAAGGCGTTGATGTCGGCAAGATAAGTGCCACCAATCCTCCTAGCAGAAAGAACAGAGGCGAAACAAGGTAATAGCTTCGAGGAACTTTGATGGGTCTTTCTCGCATTCTGTAAAGACGAACAATCTCGGGCGCTGCGGCTCCGAGACAACCGATCAAGAAAATAGCAAAGTTGAAATCCACTTTTCATCGATTGACCCTTGCTCAAACCCCTTATTAAGATAACCATCTTCTCCTCCGAGACATCTTGCAGCTTTAGGCATCCTTATCACCTATTCCTATCTTTCCCAATCCGAGAATTAGGGCCGTGCTTGAAGCCATCGGCATAGCCGTCATATTGGCAATGTTGGTCGTGAAGTGAAGAGTTGAGAACGCGCGCTAGCGACTCGAATTTCCCTATTTGGCAAGAGAACCTTCATTGCCCTGACTGGCCTATGGGTTTTGGCTGGGCCGGTGGCCTAACGAGCAATGGATCCACAGGAGAAACCAAGCTGTCTCGACCCGGTCACTTCGGTTCAGCTACAGAAAGGGCTGTTGGGAGTCTTGCACCTATTTCCCTAGCGATTGTAATGCTTCTTATCTCAAAGCGGAAACTCTGAAAGATTAGGTTTCGAGGCCTATGTAGCGTGCTAACAGAGACTCAGATTCTGGACGCAGGTCGGTCACCGATCGAAGGGAATATGTTCACCGCCGAAATGGAACGTGCCCAGAACGATTTTATCCTGCGGACGCCAAGTCAATACTATGACAGTTGAACAATATTACACGATAATGAACGACACTGGCTTCTTCCTTCAGATGCGTGTTGCGAAGGAGGCACGCGAAGTATTCAATATCGTGGAGGAAGAGATCGCATTCGAGTACCGTGCAGAGACCGCAAAGGTTGACGTTCTTGCCGAAGTGTCTTATCTTCTAGTTGAAGGGTGCTTTCGAGCATTTGTTCTTATTGAGTCAAAGCGGCATTCACATGATTACTCCTCTTGGATATTCTTTCAGCCGGAAGTCGCAAGAAAGCCGGCCCCTCCATATGTACTGGCGTTCGGTTCGTTCAAACACGATGAGTGCCTAGACCGATTCTACTCAAGCAGTGCATCGAGCAAGTCTGGGGCAGCTTTGACTTTGGGTCTCATGGTCTATCCCTTTTCGAGACTTGCCCCGTTGGATGTTGGATACATAGGAATCGAGGTTAAGGTTTCAGAGTCCAAACACCGCATGGAAGAACTAACAGAGGTAGCCAAGAAAGTGGTCACTGCAACCCACGGAATGGCGATGGAACTCGAAGAGAGAGCACGCAAGAACAAGGAAAGCCGGGAAGACATCACGGTGCTTGTTCCAATTGTCGTGACAACAGCCAAGCTTTTCATTGCTCAAGCCGATATCTCGAAAGTTGCGCTAAGTGATGGGAAGCTTGCAAAGGAAGGACTGGGTCTCGAGGATCGCCCGTGGATTGTGTATGAATACTCACTCCCTGCACAACTTCTTCTTGATGTAAATACTGGCAGAGACCGCTGGGACTCTGAACGCGAGGACCTTTTGAGCAGGCGACACATCTTCGTTGTGAATAGTGAACATCTGAGGGAGTTTCTGATACACTTGAACCAGAACCTTACCCTTCGTCCGGCGTAGTTCCCGACACCCCCGCAGGGCCACCCTATTTCAATGATAAAGGCCAAGCTGGCTGAGCTTGTCGTCGAAGATGAGAAACAGCCACCTAAATGGTTGAACTCTCAATGGGTTGGAAGAGCTTTAGAGAGGCTTCAGATTGGGAAGCTGCGAAGATTCGGCACACATCGAGAGTACTGGATCACTCCGGATCGTGTGACAAGTCTGATTAGCTGAATTGAAACAGACCAGATATTCCGAACTACCCGGCGGATAACTCGCCAGAATGACGAATTACAATTCAACCGGATTGTTCGTCTAGACGACGGGCCCAGCAACACTCTTCCCTATGTTGGCTTATCTCGGCTTAAAGGTTTATTGCGGTTTTGAAATCGTGGGACAACTCCTGCCCTCGTACGGCTTAGAGTTCGTCATCTCTTTACATGAAGGCCCATTCTGCTCTTCGGGTCAATCTGATGGCTCACTTTCATAAGGGAGCATCCATTGTAGTTCAGAAGGACTTCGAAGGCTACTCGGGTGCTGTCGACGATTATGGGATCGAACTCGCCGTTTGGCATTCTACTCCAATTCTTTCTCACCAGTATCTTGAGGACGCGCGGATCTGGATAAGCTAGATCTTCGGCATTGTCGCCGACGGCCGCTCTCACGCGGAGTCCGTGACGCGCCAAGAAATCAAAGAAGGATTTCTTGTCTTTGACACCGACCACAACAAACGTTCGGTCTGGGCCTAGAAAGGGTGTCAATAGCGAAACGTGTTTCTCGGCAATGTCCTCATCGCTTGCAGTGACAACCAGAACCACACCGGGGTAGAAGCGTAGAAGCTCCACTCCGTCATCCACTCTTCCTATGAAAAGAGAGGCCAGTTGTGCCCATGCTGCGCTTATGCGTGGGCCCCAACAATCCCTTTCCGGCTCCGGGAAAACACAGATCAGGTGATCAAAGTGAATTGAGTCTTCATTGTTGGCCTTACGTAGTCTTTCTTTGACAGACTCGTCGACTGGCAACTGGGATATCAGGATCTCGTAGATCTTCTGCCTTGGATATTCCACAAGAACTCCGTGAAGATCAACTATGGTGGCAGTATTCTCTCCGAGCAAGGGAGAGGCTAGCAAGGGCTTGATTGAATCGTAAGTGTGAATTGGAAACCTGCAAGTCTCTCCTATTACACGGTGCGGACGGTTCTTTCGAAACAGCCGTTTTTTGGCTCTATAGCGTTCAAGGAATGCTGCCTCTTGGAGATTGACTCGGGAGGCACATTGAATTTGTCTTCCAACGCGGGCCAATCTCGTGCTACTGTTTCGCCTCAATGCCTACATTTCCTGATGTGAAGGTCGGTATGGTCAACATAGATACAACCAGCGATGTGAACAAGTCATGCCTGTCTGCACACGCTTGCTCATCAGCCTTTGATCCATAGCTTTGAGTCAACTCCTCTGTTCTGCCCTATTTCCGAGACTATTGCCCTGATCTGCTGCATCCCGCCACTTCTATGAACGAATCGCACAGCCATTTCGAACCACTGATTGTTTTCTTCACGCGTTCCATCTCAATAAAGAAGTCTTCCGGCTTCTTGAGCTCTTTAATCATCTCGGGTATCAACACATCCAGCGCTTGCTTGAATCGGTGGTAGCCTGTATCTACTTTGCAGACATCATCATACGCTTCCCAGACAACATTGGTCCAACTTCCCGCCGGACGCACGATTCTTAGCCCCTCATCAATTTTCAAGAAGACAGTCATCCAATTTTCAGGTATAGGATCTGTTCTTAAGACCAGCTCCTTTACCAACGGATCGCAGGCTTCCGTCGTCGCTGTGGACCAAGGGTAGCGTGCGGCTAGGAAAGAGCCGCGGAGGTACGCTGAAATTGGCACACCCTTCTCATGTAGCCTAACAAACATTGAGTCAATCATTGGTTTCCCGAGATATAGACCCCTTCGTCCTGCTATCGTTCTGTAAGGTTCCCACTTGGTTACGATAGTTAGGATCTCAGCTTGTGATATGGTATAGTCCGGTGCATACTCGTATGATCTGATTATCCCATTCTTTGCTATGGATTGTATGTCGAAAATGCCTTGAGTGTCCTCCGAAACGTGATGAAGGTTCGCAAGGTCTCTTGGCTCCGCTTTGTCACGTTCGGTCGGGAACTGATCCTCGATTGAAGAAATGCAATCTGCAAACTCTTTGCCAATCACGCTAGTCCAATAACCTTCGTAAAGGAGATGTGGCTTGACATTGGCGCCGTGGTAAAGATCCAGCCCAATCGCGTCGCGTCTCCCCTCGAGAGCAATACACAGTCGCGGCTGAAAACCCGATGTCCGCAACATTTCGTACGAGTTCACGTCAAGTTCTTTCATAAGCAATGTTTCTGGCGTCTCATTTGCTACTAGAGGTTTGAACTGCTCTGCAAACGAGTTCGTCATCATATGTCTGGCTTCATGTATTTCTTTAGGATTTCCACCCAGCTTGGATTCTTGGCCAAGTTCCTTTGCACCAACTTCGGCTAGGTGATCTCCAATCAGCTTAAACAGTTGGATACAGCGCGGCAAGCCCAACCGTCGCATACGTGCCTCGTGGACGGCTTTGGCTATGTCGGTCCTGATCTCATTGTCTCTCATGATCTGCCGCCTCGGCGTCTCGGCAATCTTCTGTCAACTCTGTAATCGATTTCCCGCAAACAATCCTGAGGCAGTCCAGCCAGCCAGAAACATAGGCCACATTTATCTGGGTAAAAGCTAGGCCCTCCAGTTCCCTGTATCTGTTGAGAACAATCCTCCTTACTTCTGGATCCAAAGGTGACACGATGTTCGAATGGTGCAATGGTCTTTTCTAAACCTAGTAGCGCAGAACGAGGCAAATTTGCGAAATTTAGACGACTCACCTTTTGGGTATGACCTCTGCGTTTTCAAACTTGAGTTCGAAATAGTCCACAAGAAGTTGGCTCACGAACTCTCCGTCCTCGGTGTAAGCTATTCCTTCAGAGAGAATCGTTTCGCCCGGGAGGGCTCTCTTTATGAGGATGGCTTTTGTTCGGTCAACTATGCTCATTCGAAAGATGCCTGCATCATACCCCTTGTGATCGTAGTTTCTAGGAAAATCTGTCCTCAATTTTTCCAGCTCGTTGCGCGCCTCTTTTGAGGTTGTCTTCCACGAAATCAGCAATCTCACGTTGATGTTTGGGTTTGAGCGCAATGTGTAATGCAAAGTTGGCAAAGCCTCTTCTACCCAACCAAATTCCCTGCTCATTATCATTATCGACTTCGTTGCTTGCCGGTACAGCTCGATGGTTTTTCTCCTACCAGCCAAGAGTTGATGATCAGTGAGCCGAGGTCCTCTGGCTAGTGTTTCGAAGGCGAATACCGGAGGCATCTCCTTCATTCCTCGTAGAGATGCAACCGCATCAGCTAGATCTCCTTGAAGATCTTCGCCTGCTTTACTTACAGCATCTCCAAGAACGTTTTCCCAATTATCCGTTGCGCGGTATTCGAGTACTCTTTTTTGCCTCCCGCGTTTCTTTGCAACTCGTCCAGATTCTACGATACCTAACTCCCTTAGCGACTTTAGGCAAGTAGAGCACGTGGTGTGGTGAATTCCCGTCGCCTTTTCCATGTCCTTTATACTCGAGCTGCCCATCTCAAAGAGTTTGAAGAATATCAATGCACTGTTTCGTGCTACACCTTCGTCGTCTTCCAAGATTTCGTTGAAGACGCGCCCAAGAGCGTTTCTGCCGGAGCGAGACATTGACATGATTAGGAATTAAGAGCGTTTCTATAAAAAATTGCCGAATTTACGCTGGTGTGCCCAACAGACATTTTAGTGGAAATTCGACGCTAATCACTTGGCGAATACATTGAACATAGCTCGAAGAGAAATTCAAACGCTAATGGTGTTTGTAGTTTCGACGGTTGTGTCGGTGGGAGTAGTAGTTGGCACAATAGAGCCGAAGCTAGGGTTGATGTTCGTTCTCGCACTTACTGGGGGGGAGATCACATTGGAATTGGTAGTGACATGGACAAGAAGGCAACGGTTTTCCATATGGCTGAGGAAGAAAAAGGCTTGAACTACGAGCCTTCAATGATCTGATGCAATATGTCGGAATTCGGCTGAGGGTGCAGAAGCCAGCTTCTTGCTCGAATTTGGCTTTGGTGAAGCAAGACAGTTCGAAACTGACATCAATGAGGTGCGCACTTCAAATCGTGAGGAAGCTGTTGCATCCAATTATGGCAAGATCAAAATTCTTAAGCAGGCATCTCCAAATTGCGTTGTATGAGCATCGCCGACGATATTTGGCGCACGCTCACAAAGCTTCCCGGCCCTGTTGCCGCGGCTGCTCTTGTGACATTCATCCTTGTAACGGTGTACTTGTACGAAGAAAGGGACTGGGGAGCCTATATTAGCATGGTAATCGGCTTGGCTTCCGCCTTGCTCGTAGCGCTGTTCGTGGCGCCTTTTGTTTTCTCGGCTTTGCGTTGGATTTGAGGTCTGTCATTGTCTATTGTACTGTTGTTCTTCATAGACACAACATATGGGTTGAGTATTCTGTTCTCGCCATGCTTTCCAAATCAAAGTTGAATACTAGCCAAAATCAACCAACTTGCAGAGTGCAGAAATCTCGTTACGCACAACAGCTATGTCGCAGACAGCGAAGAAGGTGTAATGTTTGTGGCCTGTGCCACCATCTTAGGTAAGCCAGTGCACTGAGAAACCTGCTGAAAGATACCTTTCGTTCTGCAAGATCATAAAAACCATGGCGGAGAGGGTCAGAGCATACGCTCCTCAATCAGACAATACCCTCCTGAAGTTGATTGATGAGTACAACTATTCAAAATACAAAGGAATGGATTTATCTACACGAATATCCTGTAAGCTACTGATGAAGACAGACATCAGGTCAATTAGAAGTTACGTAGAAGCATTGAGCTAGCTCACATCACAGTCGCCAGCAATATCTCCTACGAAACATCGAACGCACATCTAGCTTGATGACAGCATTACTGTTCCTTTCACAACTCCTTCTGCATGCAGGAGCCTACCTTTCTCTAGACTCACTAGACGCTTAAAGTCAAGTCGAGGGACCGAAATCTCCAAGCGCGGATCTGAGCCTATGCCTCAAAGACAATGGTTTCCGTCAACAAGACACATAGGCTTCGTTCACAGCCAAGAAGATTCTCAGGGCTTCATCCGAAGGATTGGTCTTTAGATACTTTGACTTTATTCTTTCCCAAGCATTCTTCTTGATAAAAGGCGTGTCTCTTGCTTGTAGAACTTTGTCACAGATAGGAGTCGTGTAATACGGTATGCCTCTCCCCAGAGTTCTTTCAGCTCTGCTTGCTTCTTGCCTTGCCGGGCAACCTATTCTGTGATCACCAAAGTCTGTCACAATAGGAAAGGATCGGCAAGGTCCCGGCCGGATGGGATAGATCGTACACACACTATCTGCCAAGAACGGGCAGGGTAGACGAGGCTTTGTAATTCTGAGCTTGATACTCTTCTCATTGATAGAGACTACTTCGCCCAAGTATCTCGTTACAACCTCACTCACGTCTAGCTTGAGATGCTTGGCTATGGAATAAGGATCAAAGTAGGAGAGGTCGACTCCAACCTCTCTACAGCACTTCCCGCATTTCTTGCATACGAGTGGTATGAACACTCTGCAATTCATGGTTAGCAAGTGCTGAAGGTAGCCATTGTGTAGTTCACTCGTCAACACTGCTAATTGCCCGTCCTACATCTGGAGCGCGTTCGGGCTTACTATGGCTATGGTTCTATCTCCTTGACGCCAATCCAGCTTGGCCGCGATTCCTTGGAGCAATCGCCATGGTCACAGAAGCGTCTGATGCGGTTCAATAGTAATCCTCCTCTTTTTGTTCCTCCAGCCACTCTTGATATTCCCACGGGCAGTTTCGCTTCCACCGCTCGTAGCCGTCCGGGTCCATGCACTTCGCGCATTCACACCCAGCGTAACATGGCTCGTCTTTTGCGCCGCAATACCGGCAGGGCTTCATTCCTTAGCCTCCTTCTTCTCCTGCAAAGCAATCTTGCGAGTGCCGTTTTCCTTGCCTGAATGAAACGTTTCCATGTGGACCATTACGTCATAAGGATCGGTTAGGGGCGCCTTGCATCTGGGACAAGTCTGCCATGGGGTAGGTTCAGGTGTGTCTCCTGTGTCTCTTGTGACTCCTACATGGAGTGGTACTGCCTTTGCTGGGGTAGACATAACACCGCCCGGCGGCGCCTCAGTAAGCGGCATGGAGGGGTGCTCCATGTGAGGGACACAAGGGGCACATGGGGCACAGCTAGCAGCCTCATTGAGCGTTTTTTCAAGCGACTCGAAGTCAAGGAGGAACCTATCGTATAGGATGCTGAGCTTCTTAGCCTCATATTTGAACCCGCGAATTATCGCTTTGTCCTCTCTGACCTTCATCCGTTGAAGTTTGAGGCGGCCCAGAACCCTTCCAAGGCTATCGGTACTCCTCGGGTCTTTCAGATCCTCGTATCTCTGATTGTAAATCTCGGCGATTTCTTTTGTAGGGATCAGCCCTAGTTTTTCAATTCGTTTGATTTCGTTGGGGTCGTCAAGCTTCTCTTTGATTATTGTTAGAAGCTTCGCCTCAGTCGTGTCTGCCAGTCGCTCAGCGCGCTCTTTCACTTCTTTCAAAGCAACGGAGATGATTTTTGAAACATAATGAGGCGGCGTTGCGTGTAGGACCGTCTCAGTCAGCTCAATCATTCTGCCGTCCATTAGGTCGGCCGCTTTCTCGTGAATATGTGCCTCATAGACTGGTCCATGCTGCTTGTAGTAAGCGAGGTGTGCGCGGAGCGTTTTCGCTTTTTCATAGTCTATTTTGCGGCTCTTTGGTTTGCCTTTCGGCAGCACGATCTCGAAAGCTCTATCGACAATGGCGTCGAACACGTCTTCTCTGCTTGCGATGGCTTTGAATCCGAAGACGGCTCTGGCGACCGGACGTTTCGTTGAGATCTTCTTGCCGTCCGGCGTCTGTTCCGCGACTTCCTCGGTAATTATCATTTTTGCCCGTCGTCTCTGGCCGGATGTGAATAGAGCCGTCAGTTCATCTGGCTCTGTGGCTTTGAGAACGATCTCGCCTTCATCGAGGAGGAAGGTTATCTCTCCTCCTTCCATCAAGCGCATTCCCGCGGACCTTGTCGCATACGACGCTATGATCGCTTTGTGACACAGCTCATAGAGAACCTCAATGAGCCGGGTCTTGCCGTGACCTTTCGGGCAAACAATCACGAGGTAGCAGACTTCATTCAAGTCAGCAACTTTCCATGTTGCCAGAATCCAGCTAGTGACAAGAGAATATTCGTTCTCATCCTCAAAGATCACATGATCCTTGAGGTAGGAAATAAGCGAGGAGTACAGTGCTTCCTCTGACTCGTAAGGCATAGGATCTGGAACTTCAGGAGCAAGCTCGTCAACAATCTTCGCAACATCAACCCGTGAAAGACGCTCTCGCAGATTCTCATAATCTGAGCAGGCAAGGTCGGTTGGAAGAACAAGATCCTGTCCGGCTGAATCTTTGCTGCATTTTCTACTGCGGAAGAATAGGCAGCTTGAGCATTTTCGTTTAGACGGTTCAGGTAGAACCATAAGGAGATATCTACGAAGGTGACCTGAGTAGGTATCTCGGAAACGCTTATTTCTCTCTCTTTTCTTCTTTCCTTGCATTCTTATTCGGGGTTTTACTGTCATATCTTTTCCCCAGAAGAAGCGCTTATAGGCAATTTCCAAGGGTTTTTTGAACTCGAAAGAAATGCCAGCGTCACACGGTGGGAGGCCTCCCGGCTCGACCTACCGGACTGATCGAACTATTCTGGACGCCTTCCGAAGATGGGGCTCTCTGTCATTCGGTGAGCTCGTTAAGGAGACAGGCTTGGCTCGGGGTACTGTGAGCTCGTGGGTAAGACGGTTTCGTGGAGTTGCCCATCCTAGCGATGAGAAATCAAAGGCCTTGCTATGTTGGAGAGATGGAAAAAGCCGAATCTATGCTGCCCTCGACCTCGACTACGTTGCAATGATATCATCTCGAAAGCCTCTGTCCAAGAGAGAACAGCGGAGAGGCCAGAGGCTGTCCGAAGCGTTTGGGCAGGTAATGAAAGAGCTCCCGCTTGAGACCGCAGAGAAGCTAGGCATGATCGGCGATTCACCTAACATACTCTCTGTAACACCAGACAAACTGCAAAAGGTCAGAACAGCCCTAAGATATGTTGAAGAATACAGGGACAAATTTGGGCTTCCTAAGACGTATCTGGAGGATCTTACTGAACGCTACGTTCTTCAACCAGAAGAAAACATACGAAAGATATTGGAACGCCCCGAAATACCAGAGTCGGTCAGAAGAAGATGCCTCCGTCTTCTGAACATGAGAAAGAAGCAAATTGAGTATCTTCTAAAAGTACTTGATGAACGGGCAGAGATCGGAGAAGAGAGAATCAAGGACACCTTCAAGAAGCAGCTGTTAGCGGCCGCGGGATGTCTTGCAGAGGTATTTGGTGAACTGTCGCGGTCAGGTGCAATAGATATCGTTCACGAAGATGTTTGCAGATTGCAGGAGATACTGTTGAAGCGATACCCATGGCTAGATCAAAAAGATCTCCAGTCTCTATGCGAGAAACGCGTCCTCCAAGGAACCCCCGTTGTCGCCTTGCTTCCCACACAAAGACTTGAGACGCATCTATCTTGTTTGGTTAAGCAGTGGCAAAGAAGCAGGCTTAACGCGAAGAGCAATGGATCTACTTGCTTTTCAACTTGCTGACTTTGACGAGCAATAGAGGCAAAGCTCTCCACCGCATCGGTTCTAGTCGCTAACAATCACTCGGTTATTGCGTATTGTTTCCGAAGTTTCTCTAAGACAGTTGTCCGCTGGTGTCCTCTCAACGGTTTGCCGATTTGAGGCCAATACCAGAAAAACGCTACTGAGTTGCTATGGTGGCTTCAAGCTCGGCCACGAGGGCCTCATATAACTTTGGTAGCCATTGATCAATTTCTGAATCTGAGAGACCTAGCAAGCGTAGGATCGTACGGTCGAGCTCCACTCTGGCGGTGAAACAAGTCTTTAGTTGCTCTAAGATATTTGGAAACTCGACCTTCCGAAGTTTCCTGAATAGATTCGCGAGCTGCTTCTTTTCCTTTATGCTTAGTCTGGCGTGGTCCAGTACGTGAAATAGCACAAAGTCACTGGCTTTGATATGGGTATATCTTCTGGTTGTCTCTTGCTTGAATAGATAGAAGTCCAGCAGATAGACTATTGAGTTGACCGACAAGCATAGGAGTTTTGCCAACGCCTTATCCTTGACGGTTAGAAGAAACATCGTGTTGTTGGGAACGAACTGGCGGTCGCAATAGAACCCAAGTAGACACGTGTTCACTGAGTAGGGATCGAAGCGTTCTGGAAGCGCAAGAAGTGTCTCCTTTCCTCGAACGTCTTGCCGGACCACGTCCCATCTGAAGCCTCTCTTGTCTTTGTATTTGGAGAAACTCATGAGTTGGTCAAAGCCTTCGAACTCATCCAACACCAGATAGTCGTACTTCCGTCCGATGTCCAGAGTGTTGACTCCCGTGTTTGTGCGTACAGCTGGTATCGTCTTTGATTTCGGGATTCTAAATCTGAAATCGGAGTCTTTAACTATGACATTTAGAAAGCGTGGAGTTACTTTCTCCAGAATCATCGTGGCTCTAGTAGTGCGTCCGATTCCAGACGGGTTGGTGATGTAGATCAATTCGGAGAGGCCTGCGGGTCGGGCGCCAAACCCCTCGCGTATCCACTCTCTATGAATTGTAGTTAGCTTGTCACCAGCCTTCTCAGCCACTGTCTCCATGAATCTCTCGATGAGTTCTTTGGTCTCCAGCTTGGTGAATCCGACAAGGAGCATCAGGTTGTCTCGATGCTTCTTGATTTTCTCATAACTCACCCAATATGCTTGTATGTTGTCGTCGTCACACTTTGCCCCCTTCGGGATCTTGCAGATGGATATTTGTATTTTTCTGATGTCGTCGAATGAAAAATCCTGCAGGGGCCTTTTCAGTAGAATTATTCCGGTCAAGTCTTGATCATTCGGCTTCCTCTTCTCGGCGATAAGTAACACGTCGCGAAAGTCTGCCCCCTCGCTGAAGCCCCAATTCTTCGTTGCTTTGATGACATAGCGAATGTGGTAGTTATCGAGGATCAGGTTGCGTACCTGCTCTGTGGCTTTGCCCCGAAAGATGTTTATTGGAATGACAACGCCCAGTTTTCCCTTAGGCTTGAGAAGGTCGTCTGCGAGAGCTACAAAGTAACCCCAAAGGTTTACCTGTTTGCCGCACTTCTCGGTAAGCTTTTCGATCGCTACGTTCAGCTCATCATCCTGCGTTCTTCCAAGAAGTTTGTTTCGGTACTCTTCCGGCATCTTTTCTCTATCGGTGAAAGGCGGATTCATAATGACGCAATCAACTTTCTCGATAGTGAAGCCTGCGGCACTTGTTCCTTCGGGACTGACAGCTCCCTTGACTTCGACATAGTTTGGTGGCTTGGCGTATTCTGTTAGAAGCTGTTGAACCCTTCCGTAGCTCTCAATTCCCTTCTGTATCGTCCTCGTAAAAGGTATAACATTGACGTATCCGGCCAGTCTCATTTGCTTCGAGAAGTCAATGGAGTCACCCACTGCTATTCGGAGATCGTTCGTGGTTGCTGCAACTGTTTGGGAGGAAAGATTCACGGCGCTTAGGTGTGTAGCAAATGGCATTATGTCGATTCCCGTTAGTTCCTGCTCAACGAAACGTTTGTGAGCCTCAATCGTTTCCCGTTGAGTTACGTGTTGAGACTGCTTGAGCAAGTCGAATTTTGCTCGATAAGATGAGACAAGAATGGTGCCTGATCCACAAGCAATGTCCGCAACATGTTCGTCCGATTTGTCGATTGTTAGTCTTGCGAGGAGCTCGGCCGCCACAGGTTTTGTGTAGAAAGCGGCGAGGATTTTGCGGGTCCTTGGGGGAAGTAACTCATGGAATAACCTGCCTATCAAGTCATGCGGTACGTTCTCAGGCTTGATGATCTTGATTCCCTTGACAATCTTTTGAATCAGTCGCGTAGTCTCTGGTGTTTTGGGTAGTCCTGAGAGTATGTCAACGGAGTAGATCGCTTTGTAATTGATGTCTGTAATACGCTCGAAGTGATCGCCAAGCCTTGCGAGATCATCCATTGAGTCGTCAAGCGCCGGAACTTTTCCAGATAGAGATCCGTAGATGTGATAGAATAGGATTTGATTTACGAGAATGTATGACATCAGGTCTATTGAGGCTACTTCCTCAAGCTCCTTGCGCTCAGTCTCGCCCAGCTGGCCGAGAGCAAGGAACAGGTCGAAGCGGCCAACCACTTGGTCTCTTGCTTCTTTGATCTCTACAGGCGAAAGTGACCTAAGTTGTTCCGACATCAATTCAATGCTTTCACGGAGCGTTGTGATGACAAATTCAAGTCGCGGTGGCGTGATCTCTTCCTTGACAATCCTTTGTTTGAGTTCCGTGAACAACTGGCCGACTGTAACCTTGACAGTATCCCGCCAATAGGTTGTTAGAATGAGAGTATCTATCGAGGTTTGAAGCGCAAGTCTTCCTAGTTGTTCTGCACCCAGAATCGGCCGTCTGATTTCGGAAGGGTACACCAGAACAATGATGTTGTTAACATTGGCGTTCCGCGCGTGCTCATAGGCGTCGACCAAGCCTTCCAGAAGCTTCCTCTCTTCACCGATCTTGACTTGAACTACAAATTTCGTCGAATCGTACCAGAAAGTTACATCGGGGTACTTTCCCTTGACTTCTACCTCTTGAACTCCTTTGAACCCTAAACCTCCAAGGTAGCTGACGATGGGGGCATAGAGGCTTCTTTCAGTAACCTTCTCAGCCAAGGCGCTTCGGTGTAGCTGTTGCGCTGGCGGTATTTATGCTTCGTCTGCGACTCTGAAGTATCGCACACGCTAGCAATAGTATTTGGAGCAGACCCCAAACTAGTCTCAGAACGATCATCTTGGACGTATTCGAACTCTTGGCATTGAAGGGAACGACGAGGATCTTAGAAGAGCTTCGTCAGAGGCAGAAAAGCATGTATTCTGACCTTGTGAGGATAGTAGGTCACTCGACCACGACAACCCGGGCCCTGAACGCCATGATGGCACTCGGGTTCATTGAGAAAGAGGTGCTAAACAAGAGGTACAGGCCAGTCGTGTACTTTCTCACGGAGAAGGGAAGAAAGCTGGCAGAGAAAGCGTCTGAGCTGGAAGCGCTTTGAGACAACTCTGGAGAATGCTGAACAAAGATCAATTCGAATATGGATTCCTCGCCGCCTTTGATCCCGAGAAACCCGCGTTTGAAGAAACATTCTTTGAAGTTGCAGGTTATCAAACAAGAAGGGGGCTCTTCAGTCTCGATTCCCAAGGGAAAAGGACACGATGTTTCAGGTATCGCCAAAAGGAACAGTGACCATCTATTCTGCTGATCCAAAGAAACACGAAAATGCAACCCGCAAGGTAGAGCAGTTTATTGAGAAGCTATGCGGTAGGCCCATGAGGTTCTCATTGCATAAGCTCGACACCATAAGAAATCAATATTATCGCGATACATACGTAGATCTGACACGATACACCAACAAGGAAGATCAACTAGCTTAAGGTGCCAAACAATCGATGTTCCCCTGACCGGGACTAGCCGAGAAAACAAAAAGATTGATGAGCTTAAGGTCACTCTGAACTGTCGGAGTTCGGTCTGGATTGACGCTAGTTGTGGCTTTCAAGTGCGCGTCCAAGGAAGGCGAGGGGGTAGTCATAACTTCCGATTCACGAGCGACAACCGAAATCGGCTTGATGACAACTGAGCAGAAAATAATCCCCATTTTGCTAGGCGAAGCTCCAATCGCCGTCGCCGCTGGGGCAGGCGACACAACTATGGTCAAGTATGCGATCGGTCAGGCAGCGGACATCTTAAAGGATAAGGCGAAGAGAGAGTGGAAGAAGCAGCCAGCGCCGACTGTAGGTGATTTCAGTCAAGCCATTCCACAAGTTGAAACGCAACTCGTTGAACGATTCTCGTATTTTCGCAGCATGGGTATTAGCGTAGAAATGCGCATGATCCTCGCTTGCGTTGCGCGTGAAGGAAAGGCAGCACTCTACGTGTTCGACAACAGAGGATTGGCAACTCCTGCTCACGATTCACCCGGCTATGTTTGCATTGGAAGCGGCTTCGTCACTGGCGGGAATCTTCTGCTCCGACAGCTATACACAGGAACGCTGGATGTCGACCAAGGAGCGACGCTTGCAGCCTATATCATCGACCAAGTTAGCAAAGTCGATACAGCTGTAGGATCATTTGAAGGGGAAAGCTATTACTTCAGGATTCAGGAAAGAAAGCCAACCCTCGGGCAACTCAAACCCGAAGCTTTTCTCGAATACAAGGCGAAGGTCGCCGAACGTGAAAAATTGATCAAAAACGTATGGGAGGCAAGCTATGCTATTGGTCCCGACGAACTTCGGAAGATGATAGAAGAATCCCTAGCAAAGCGTCAGGAAGTACTGGCAGAGAGCAAACGAACCGTAAGTAGTCGCAGAGGAAAAATGAGGAGAAAGTGAAACGCGGAGAATACACGAAGATTCTGGCCAGCCGTATCAGGAAGTAACTGCCTCTTGCGCTCGATGTTTTCTATGACCACAGAGTCTCTTTCACGTTGTTTCTTCATCTATTCGGCTAGAGTCCAACAATGCCCCTTACGAGATCAAACACGGCACTATATCCTTGCAAAGGTTCTTGTGATGTTAGCAGCGAAATGACTTACTTAAAGTCAGGTATGAGAATCTCCCATCATTGGTTGTTCACTATACCTATCATGAGGTCGCTGGTTCGTTGAGGCCTATCGAAGGAAGTAGTCGTCAAGCAGTTTGCGACGTCTCTCGGGTCCTTCTTTTGGTTCCTCTCCTACTTCAAGCGGTGTCTGCGCTTCCGCCGCTGACAGGACTCTACGCCTCAAGCAAAGCATAGAAAAGCCCTATGATCAACGCAGCCTATAGAGGCAACTATAAGGTCGCTTCAGCGTTGGAAAGATTCGAGCGCTGGCGAGGGCTCAACTTCTCCAACATTGCCTTGAGCGCCTCTTTCGCTGACGCTGAGGGCTCCGGCATGTCAACTACTTCTTCTCCGGGCAGTACGACGTGAACCTTACCAGATGAGTTGACGCCTATGAGCATCAAGCCAAGCCTCTCGAACACGGTTGGGTCGACGCTTCGCCTTTCGAAGCGTTGTGACGATCACGGCATGAGTGTACCCGAACGCTAACGCCTCGGCCGGCTGCCCCCAACCCCTTGTCAAATCATCGGCAGGCGACTTGATCTCCAGCGCAATCTTCCAGCCTTCGCCAACTACCTCTCCGTCTATCTCTGTGCTGTCGAGGCGAATCCCTGCAATGGAACCTTGCATCTCGAAGCCCTGTGGTGCCGCTTCACAGCCCACTTAAGGAAGCACTCGTTTAGGCTTCTTCGACCCCGCTTGTCGATTGGGTCATCCGCCTCATCACGATCTTTTGCTAGGTAGCTCCCTGTTGATATCTCACCCCTCATTAAGTCAAAGAACAAGTTCCTTTTCTAATACAGTTCTTGTTTCGTACAGCAGCATGCCACCGTTCGGTTGCGCTCTGGAGTTCCCACACTGAAGAGGAGCCTTCAGGTCACTGCCATTCCTTGATTTCGAGGATCTGCTTCCGTATTTTTTCCTTCAGAGCTTTGAGATTGAGTCTCTTCAGGGCGTCATTGAACTGGGACAGACTTTCTTCCGATGTTTTCTCGTCTATCCAAGCGAACGGCATTATGGTTGTGGCGCATCTCTGACAAAGATGCCCTGTCTCGCTTGCAATTTTGTCCTCGATTTTCCTTGATAGCCAAGCAAATCTTTCCCGAAGCTCTACGGTTAGCCACAACTCGTAGCCATCTGGCGCATAAGTCGCGTCTCTTATCCTAATGACACTTGGCTTCATCTTTCCTAATTCATCTCGAACCATCAGAGCGTTGTAGATTCTCATGAAGTCGTCCAACTTTCTTTCAATAGGGCTGTCGCCAGAAGGACCGAGAAACTTGAAACGCTTGAAGAGTTCAAGATTCGCGTTTGAAGCCTCTTGCCCATACCACACTTGAATCAGGTGCTCGAAGCGAGGGGGGAAGTACCAGAGCAGTATGAGTCCGAAGATTCCAGTGACCATTAAGAAGGCTGCCGCCAGATCCCATCTAGGCGGCCCAAATCCGTCAAGTAGGGCAGAAGAGGCCAAGTTTCCGAAAATGCCTATTCCGATAGTGAGTAGCCAAGAGATTACCAAGATTCTCCTATCTTTGAACGCCTTTAATGACTTGTCAAGATCATCAAGCATTTTCTTGAACCAAGGTCCGTGCCATGTGATAGAAGGAGGATGAGTAAACGGACCGAAGTCAAGTTGCTCAAGTGGTTCTGAGAGCATGGATTGCTCTGTGAGAGGGATGTGACCATGTTCACCGAAAGACAGAGGTAATCACCCATCTCAGTTCGCATTATTCGCATGCTGTGTTTATCGGGACCACTGGCTCGTGGTCAAGCGCCTTGAACAGAGCTCTTGTTTTCCCGGGCTCGCTCATGAAGTTTTCGAGTGTCTTTCTAGCTGTCTTCTCAGAGAGGGCCGCGTAAGCTGGACCGAGAACCACGTTTCCAATTAGAACGTAGAACCTCTGATTTGCTCATTCTTGGCTGCGCGAGACAACTCTCGCTTTCACAACAGCTTGGCCCAGCTTCACTTGGCCTCTGAGGAACCTCTGCAGGATTTTGATAGCTTCCTCGCTGCTGACAGGAACCTCATAGTACTCCTTGCCGCCCTTCTTGACTGTCACCAACGGAATCTTCCTCTGTCCCTTTAGAGCTGCGTCTC
>Ga0315312_1000315_pt1 | contig 66450 bp, 61 predicted proteins | sample TDP7_MG_FD_203629 | JGI IMG/M metagenome (GOLD analysis project Ga0315312, IMG submission 203629) | Freshwater sediment microbial communities from Lake Towuti, South Sulawesi, Indonesia - TDP7 | ecosystem: Environmental > Aquatic > Freshwater > Lake > Sediment | place: Indonesia: South Sulawesi... | reverse complement strand
TCTACTACTTTGACCTGGATTTTTTCCATGGTAGATTTACCTCCTTGATAGGAGACAATCTACCAAATTTTTCAAAGAGCAAAAACAATTTCCATATTTTGCCACAAAATCGGGAAAGTGTAGAAATCAACTAATTTACAGACGAAGTCTCTACAAAATGTTGCCACAGACTCGGGAAAGACCTAAAAAATTTGCTTGACAAAAAAAGGCTATTTTGTATAATACCACTAATTCCAAAAGACCCATCCCTCTATGGGCCTTTTTTCTAAAAGAATGGGGCTATTGGGCTCCGGCCCGTACTTTTTCGTTAAATAAAGTCAGCTTTCGTTCAATACAGCCTATTTTCGTTCAGTATAGCCTTCCCTCCAGGGCTTAAATTGAGTTCACACCTCAAAAAGGCGGTTATTGAATTGGTTTTTCTCGCTTCAATTTTCATTTCGTTTTTGATCTTCTTCGGAAATAGTTACCTTGTCTATGCCGAAACAGACCCTTTGATGAGTATCATCTTATCTCCTGATTCAATTTCTTTCCATGCTGATAGCTCACCTGGAACTTTTGATTCTCAACCAGTGGATGTGACAGTTCGATCAGACTATAAAGATTGGAGCGTTCATTGTGAAGCCATTTCACCTCTTACTCTTTCAAAAGAGAAAAATAAAATCCCTTTTGAGCGTCTGTTTATAAATACTTCCTATATCAATCCCGCCGTTGATAAAGGAGCTGGTCCAGGTTATGAAAGTATAGACCAGCCAAGGTTAGTAGCCAAGGGTTCCTTGACCGGTCCAATGGCAATTAAGGCGAGTAGCCTAAAATTCAGGCTATTGACTAAATGGGAAGATAAGCCAGGAACTTACGTAGGACAAATTAGATTTACCTATCTTACCAATCCTTAAGAAAAGAAATGAAAAAAAATATAATCTATTTACTGCTTTTCTCACTTACCTTGAGCACGGTTATTTTTCTTATTCATAAGCGAGTTTATGGCGATACTTCTCATCCTGGCCCGGTACTTCAGGTAACTGCAATTATTGAACCTTGTATAAATATAACTTTGTCTACTAATGCAATTGTGTTCAATTGCAAGGGAGCGCCTGGCATCTACAATGCTGACCAGAATGTGGTTGTAAGAGTTGGCTCAAACTGTGGCAACTGGACAGTGAAATGTTCAGCCACTCCTCTAAAGGGAGACGGCGCTACGATTCCTTCCGAACGAATGTTTATAAAAGCCCCTGATACACCAAATACTGATAAAGGTGCTGGCAAAGGTTTCGAGCCAATGTCTGCCGAGAAGGTTGTGCTCAAAGGGTCCCCTACGGAGTCTAAAGAAACCATATTGGAGTTCAGGTTAAAGACAACCTGGGAAGATAAGGCAGGGACATACACCGGTCAAATAAATTATACATATCTGGCAAATCCTTGATTTTCAAGAAGAAAATGGGAAATGGAAAACTATGTTTATTTGTACTTGTTCCTATCTTTTTAATAACTCTTTCTGATTTAGCTCTTTCTCAAATTTCAATAACCGTTGCCCCTCCTGTGGTGGAAACTTCTATTCCTGCTGGCGGACTTCGTTCATTTAGATTGGTGGTTTCCAACCTCGGAAATAGACCAGTTGATATCCAGGGCTATACTTGTGACCTGAAGTTAAACCCGGATGGCACCCCACTCATCTTAGATGTGGGAGTTAGTTCCTATTCATGTGCCAAATGGATTGAGCTTACCGAGGACAAGTTCACTCTGGATGCGGGAAGTAAAAAAGTGATTGGCGCAACAGTTAAAGTCCCACGAGGAGAAAGAGGGGGGCGGTATGCGGTTATACTTTTTGAATCCCTCTCCTCAGGCGTCAGGAAGAGGGGTAATGTAATTTTAGGCGCAAGGCTGGGAACTATTGTTATGGTGAGTATCCCCTGGACACTCAACAAAGAAGCAGAGATTTCTCAAATAAAATTAGAAAAGGCTACTGCAGGCCCAGGGGAAGCCCGGCGAGGAAAAATCTCAATCAAGCCAGTTAATTTCGTAGTTTCTCTCAAAAATACGGGTAATGTCCATATAACATCAAAGGGAAGCCTGGTTATCAAAGACGGTAAGGGCAGGATTATTGACCGAATACCTCTGGAAGCAGGAACTGGCACAGTGTTTCCTGACGGCATCAGGGATTTTCAAGGGACCTGGTCCAATCCACGGAAAATGGCGAAAGGGAGGTACACGGCAGAAGCAAGAATAAGCTTCGGAGGTAGAAGACAGGCAAGAGCAGAAAAAACTTTCTCCATTGAATGATAAGCAAATTTCCTCTCCCCATCGGGGAGAGGGTTAGGATAGAGAGAAAGGGGGATTGCTGTTTAGCTGGATGGGTTAGTAAAGCAGTAAGGTCGGAGGACCTAAAACTCAAATCAATTCTGTTCCGCTTCGAGCGGAACAGAAAATTCACAAAGGAAGGAGGTGATATAGATGAAAAAACTAGCAATAGCTTTGATGGTCGTCACTTTGACAGTAGCTCTTTCGCTGAGTGTCATGGCTGGAGAACCAATCAAGACTGGTGAGCCATTACCACCCGGTTCTGCAGAGCACTACGCTTGGCAACTGACAGGACAGGGTTGGGTCGCCATGGGGACTGGTAACTTGGCAGCCAATGCCAGAGCATGGAGTAGTAATCCTGTGTCGGACAAGTGCAACAAGATATACTGGAAGATTCCGGTCACTGTCCATGCTTCAGTGGCTCAGTGGATCGAGTGGACTCTCAGCGGCAGCCGGTATGATTGGCGCGTGCGCAAGCCAGGAACCTATGCTGCAAATTCTTTGACCGCCACCTTGAAGAGCAACTCCGATGTAGAAGTCGACTTTGACGGCTTTGATAATTTGCAGTATCTTGGGGACGACGGTGTAAAGGAGGACATTGATACCTGGTATGCTTACGGCGAGGCTGGAAATCCAGGTGAACTGGAGTGGATTCCGGCGGGAAGGATTAATGACTTGGATGCCTTGGTCGAGGATTCCTGCGACCTCCATGCTGGTTATTCCTGGAAACTCTGGAACAAGATTAAGGTAACAGAGTGCAATTCAGCTTGTGAATACGAGGACGATGCTACCATTACTCTTGTTCTAATGAACCAGAAAATCTGGATTGACCCAGAGACCGGAAACTTCAGAGGCCCGAGGCCGGAGTAATTAAGTAGTATCAATTGTAGTAACCACCGCACCATTTAGCTAACAGTATCCCCTAATCTCTCTTTTGATGTACCATAGATTTTCCAAATTAACCCGCCTCTCAGGTGGACGGGTTTGATAAATCAAACCCCTACAAGCCGAGGCATATCTTCATGAAATTAACTTTGATATTTAGAATTATATGTATAACTTTTTTATTAATGTCAACGAGTTTAAGCAAAGAATTAAAGGCAGTCTCCAGTGATGATTATACACTTATGCTTTCTCCTCAGCTGGTCGAGCTCGAGCTTCTTCCAGGAGAGAAAACTAAATTTTCTGTATCAATGATTAATGAGAGTAAGGCTAAAAAAGCTCGGTTCATAGTTTATGTCTCCGATTTGGGTGAGAAGAAGAGTGGGAAGTATGACGTAGTAGAACCAGGTAGCTCTCCCTACTCCGCGGCAAGCTGGATTAAGGTTAGCCCTACTGAATTTACCATTGGTCCCAGTGATGGAGTGGAGATACTCGCTGAAGTAACAGTTCCCCGGGGAGTGAAAGGCGGAAGATATGCTATCTTAGTATTTGAGTTAGCTCCCGAGGCTCCATCAAAGGAAGAGAAGTTTGGTTCGCTCACCTTGCACCATCGGATGACCACTGCTGTTGAAATTTCCGTTAGGGGAAGAACTGCTAAAAGGCGAGCTGTTATCTCTTCAATGGACGTAGTATCTGCACGGGAAGACAAAAGACTGGCTCAATTTCGCAAAGAAGTATTGATGTTCACTGCTTCTCTGAAGAATGAGGGAAACATACATATATTTGGAGAAGGCACATTAACCATAAAAAGTAGAAAAGGGAGAAGAATGAAGCAGGTTCCTCTCGGCGGAGGAAGAGGAACTGTGCTTCCAGATAGCACAGTAGATTTTAGTTCAATCGTAAGCAAAGATTTTCCTCCAGGCGATTATATTGCGGAAGCAGTTATACGATATGAAGGTTTAAGACCCGCCCAAGCCAAACTTCCCTTCACCGTAACTTCGGGAGATGTGCCTGTAACTAAAGCTAAATCTTTCAAGCCAACGAGAGAATTGAGCTTCGGGGTGGAACCAGAGCTCATAGAATTGACTGCTCCTTCAGGCGCGCTCAGGAGGACGGGAGTAGTTGTCTATAATAAAGATGATAGAGAAATTTCTGTTAAAGGTTATGCCAGGGCTCTAAAGTATAACCGTTATGGAGAACTTGTGCTTCTCTCTTCAGCCAATGGGCCTTATTCCTGTGGGGAGTGGATTACCATAAGCCCTTCCAGTTTCAAATTGTTACCGGGAGAAAAAAAGCGGCTAAGCGTATTAGTGAATGTGCCTGAGGAAGAGGTTGGTGGCCGCTATGCTAATATAGTCTTTGACGCTGTCTCGATTCAAAATAATCCTGGAACCACCCAGAAGACCTCTTCCAATGTGCCATTCTTTCTAACTATTCCTGGACAACTTAAGGAACAGGCCAGGATTGTAGAAACGAAGGTTTTGCACCAGGATGAGAAAGGATTTCGGAAATTTGTCGTCTCGTTTAAGAATACCGGTAATATTCATCTTAAGCCCGGTGGAAAAATTTTGGTCAAGAAAATAGTCAATATTGAGAAAAAAGGAGAAATTGAATATGTTGGTGACCCTGTTTATGAAGATGCAGAAGAGATAGCCCTTGATGGAGTGGAGGGAGTGGTTTTGCCAGGGGGGACAAGAGACCTAACCGCAGTTTGTAGTATACCGTTGCCTGACGGAGATTATAGCGTAGAAGCAGAAGTTGACTATGGCGAAAATAAGAAGGCAATTGGGAAAACGACTTTTTCCGTAGCCGGTGCTGAAAAAGAGGTGGAAAAAGAGATAGAAAAAAAAGAAGAAAAAGAGGCTGAAAATATCTTTAAGGATATTTATGAAAAATGTAAGCAGTTAATAAAGGGAATAATTGAAAAGAGCGAGGATAAAGAGTAAAAATGATGGGTAGATTTATTATTAAGAAATATATAGCTTTGGGAATTTCATTGATATTAATATCAGGATTAGTGGGCAACGACCTTAGCTTCGCACGAGAGAAGAGAGAGTCAGGATTTATAACCAATGTCTTCTTTGAGACAGATATAAGAGAAGCATTACGGGATATCTCAGCTCAAAGTGGAGTCACTATTATTCCGGATAATACGGTGCAAGGTGTGGTTACATTGGATTTAAAGGATGTTCCCTTAGAAGAGTGTCTGAAGATGGTCTTGATGGGTGGCGGGTATACATTTAAAAAGATAGATAATTACTATTTAGTGGGCGCAGCTGTGCCGGATAATCCGACATTTAATAGATTAACTGAAACCAAATATATTAAGACAAATTATATAAAAGCAAAAGATGTACCCAAGTTCCTACCGAAATTTTTTACCGACTTTATCCAGGTAAACGAAGATGTTAATACGCTGACGGTTACTGCTTCTCCAGAAATTATTGCGCGCATAGAAGAGGACATAGCCCAAATTGATATACCTCTTAAACAGGTAATGATTCAAGCAATAGTAACTGACTTTACTAAGGGAGTGACAAAAGAATTGGGTATTGATTGGGAATGGCAGTGGGATAACACAAAAGGAATTGATAGTACTGCTTCAGGAACTGAAGGAATGGAAGACCTTTTGGGAACTTTCACCTATGCCACTACCGGGGAATTAACCCGTAGCATTCTTTTGAAGCTTAACGCATTAATAAGGAAAGGTAAGGCTAAATTGCGCGCTAATCCCAGAATAGTTACCCTCGATGGTCAGGAAGCGACTATATTTATTGGGAGAGAGGAATATTATTCAATTGTTTCAGGACCAGTGACCTATCCTTATACTACATTGGAAGCCATAACAGCAGGGATAACCCTTAAGATTACCCCCTACATTTCTGAAAATGGGGAGATTACAGTGGAAATACAGCCAGAAGTTAGCGATGTGACTGTTGAGGCAACAGAAGAAAGATTACCAGTAATTACTAAACGACAGGTAAATACAAAGGTAAGAGTTAAAGACGGAGAGACAGTTATTATTGGAGGATTAACTAATCAAACTGAATTTGAGAGAGTAACGAGGGTTCCTATTCTCGGCTATATTCCAATAATAGGTCTTTTCTTTAAGAATAAAAAGAAAATTGCTCAAGAAACAGAGGTAGTTGTCTTCATTACGCCGAGCATCCTGCCTGAGACTTTACCAAAGAGTGAGTAACAAACCATCTCCCATTATCTCCCAATGATTTGTCCCACTTCCTGTATCCATTTTTCATTAATCTATTACATTTTGGATTGACAGAAAAAACCTAAATATATAAAATAAAAAATAAGAGCAGGCCAATAAAGTATTCTTTACGGTGGAAGTAAGAAGGAGGTATAATATAATGCGAAATGTAGCTTTTTATAGATACTCTGATGTCCTCTCTAAGTTAAAGACAGATGGAGAAAAGATATCTTGGATAGAAAGTCGAGTTAAGCAAGTTTTGATAGACCCCCTTGAAGAATTGAGAAAAGGATGGCAAAAGAATGAAGAAATCCAGTGCCTCAATTTAGGAGTTATGACTTTGTTATGTTGTGGAATTGAAGCCCTGAGTAATTTCTATTTACAAAAAGGTGAGAGTGGAAAGAAGTTTAAGAAATTTGTGGAAAATTATATGAATCCCGAATTTCGAAAGAAAGACCCTTCAGGGAAAAAATATTCTTCTTTTCTCTGGGACGACTTTAGATGTGGTTTGGCTCACGGGTTTAGTATTGAGAAAGGCGGTATTTTGGAGGGGACAGACCGTTACATTCGTTTTGATGAGAAAAGAGGGCTCGGGATTGACCTCTGGCTCTTCTTTGAAGATTTTAAGCATGCTTTCAAAAACTTTATGAATGACGTGAAAAGGGCAAGTAAGAATTCAACACTAAAAGCCAATTTTTTGGCAAGATTTAACAAGCTATTTGGAATTACGGAAGACGAACCCGGATAACCCAAAATCCCGTACCGAAAAAATTTATGGGACTTCAACAAGGAATGATGCAAGTAACACTTAAAACGTACCTCTGGCTTAAAACCTAAGGTAGGTAAGTAAAGCCTCCTGCGAATATCCCTGCTGTAGAAAAGTCCAAACCCCCCATTTCACGATTCCATTTCCTTTAGCCACATCCTTTGGCCCGAAATTTAATCAATTTGGATTTTAGACTGTCCTGAGATGGTAAAGCTTTCGCGTTAGACTTCTTTTAGAATTTTCAGAGTTAAGCCTGTGCGAAAATCTAAAGTAAACTATAGGAATTTATTAAAATTGGTAGGAAAATGGGCGAAATATTGAATAAAATTAATAGTGTGGTTTAAATCAATTCGTCTAATAGAAGTTAACATAATATAGATTATATGTACAAGTGACAAGGGACTTTTATGAAATTTTCTCTGGAATCCCTCTATCGTATTTGCTTCTTGTATTGGATGAATTCGGCTATCAGCCTCAGGTTTCATTTGTTTGCATTTATAACTTGGGTGGATTTTTCGGTTGTTCAATTTTTTTGCGTGAGGAATAGTTGACTTGGGCGTTTCTCATGAGTCAAGTAGGAGAGATTGAAATCAAGGCACGATAGCCCGTAAGAGATGAGCCGGTTTGGGCTGCCAGTGGCTCGGTTTCCTTTGGACCATGAGGCTCGGGGCATAAAAGCGCTTGTCGCGAGGAGCGCGAGTAATATTGGAGTAAATCAGGGTAAGAATCAGTGAAGGCAGGGCAATATTCCCTTTTTTCAGAAAGAGTGGCTTAAAAACGCAATTTTAGGCGTTTTTTCTACATTTGGCCAGAGGAATCAGTCCTCTATGCGGTCAGAAACGCGGTGTTAAGGCAAAAACAGCGAATAGGAGTTTCAAAGTGAAGACTGTGAGCAGTACCAAAAGGATGTAGTGGATGATAATAGTACCCAATTTCCGCTTCTTTCGGAACTCTCTGAGTGCAAACAGTGCACCAGAGGCCAAAAGAAAAGCGAGAAGTATTAAGACAGCCCAGAATGGCCAAGTCGTCATCTCTCTCACCCCCTTTCACATAATTTAGGGCTTAGGAGAGAATGAGACAATTAAGTTATAAACTTTGAATTAGAATTATAGCCATACAGCCCTGGAACGGGCTGTTCCAATTTGTAGAAGAGTTATCAAACCGACCAGTACTGGAGCGCGAAGTCCTCTCCGGGCACAACCAAACTTACGGTACCATGAAAAGGCCATCTTTCCAATTCCATATTGTTTCGTTCGAGGACGATTACGATTTCTATTGTTTCTCCGATTTTCGCTTTGAGGTCGACGAAGGGGATACTTAGTTCTATGATTTTCTGGTACTTGACAGAAGCCAAATCTTTGACGCTCCGATATGTCTCCTTAACTTCTTCTATAACTACATCGAACAGGGAAAGACCTAAATTTCCATCCCCAAGCATTTGAACTATTGCCTGCTGGGGAGATTGCTTAAAGAAATTGATTTTGATTGTGAGGTCTCTCAAACTTTCAACAGAAAGTTCCATATTAGTGTCAATACGAAGGTGTAGATTGTTCAAATCGAATCCATAATAGAAACTTCTAAGAATGCTTGCTCGACGGTGCATCGGTCCTACAGTCTCGGAAACGTCATATTGTCCAGCGCCCTGCCATTCAAAATAGTCGGTCACTTTCCCGTCCAAAATAGGATTTATAAAGTCGGTAGGCTGGCGTTTAGGACGCGGTTTCTCGTGGCCACAAATGGCAATATATAACCAATCTGGCACCCTTTCGCCCAGGAAACTATAAACATTCATGAGGTGCTTTCGATAAAGATTGTCAAAAGCGACATTGTTGGCAGAGCGGTGCTCATCTCCGTACCACCAGTTCCAATCGCTCCCCTCCGCAATGTATATCTCCTCTTTGGCTTTCTCTACCTCTTCTTTATATTTTCCGGCTTGCCTTTCTTCAAAACGGGTTAACATCTTGCGCGTCTTGGCCAGATAATCCCAGGCAAGGTTGTCTTCCTCGTGTCCAATCCAGACACGAAAATTGCGATTTATCCAGGAGCCACTCCATAATCTGGGCAGTGAGACTGGTTCTGGGTAACCCTCGATAAATTTACTGATTGTCGTGCATTTCAATAATGGGTCATCGCTAAGTGCTTGGTAGAGCCCATTCAGAAAGTCCCATCCATCGTTCTTATAATACTCCCAGCAATTTTCTCCGTCCAGTATGACGCTCACCAGATGTGGCCCGGGCAAGTTAGCTACCCGCTTATGGATATTATGGACTTCTTGCATGAAATGCCTCACTGCCTCTTCCGGTGGTACCTGGGCATAAGTAAAACCAATCAGGTCGGATAGTTTCTTGTCTCTAAACACAATTTTCAGGCTGCTGTCGTTTGTCTTGAACTGATAGAGCTTGTATAAATATTCGGCCCTATTGTAACTTCCCCCTATTGATGATGCCAGGATGTCCTCGTCGGTGGCAATCCACTCTATGCCTGCATGGGAAATCAAAGGGACGATTGATTCTGAAACCGCCCCTTCCGCGGGCCACATTCCTTTGGGTTTGCGGCCAAAGAACTTCTCATAACAGGCGATGGCGCGCTCGACTTGGGCTCGCGCGTCTTCCGCATAGCAGAACTCTTCTTTGGGCAATAAGATTTCAGGAGTTGCGGTTTTTGCCGATTTCAAGTCAATTAACAAAGGTAAGATTGGATGGTAGTATGGAGTAATAGACACTTCGATTTGTCCCTCTTCCTGTTTCTGACGATACTTCTCGATTGCTTTGCCCATTATTTCCAGCTGCTTAGCTATGACCAGTCCCTTATCTTCCTCGGTAAATCCCCTCCCTTTCTTTTCCAATTCTCTAAGTTCAGGGTCCTGCCTTCGTAAATAGGGATCAATCCAGGAGAGATTGAATAGGACTTGTAAATCCAAGTAGTCCCGCACGCTGAACCTTTTATGACTCTCTTTTAACTCTTCTAAGGCCACATACCTTCCCCTCTTGGACAGAAGGTCCCAGTATCGGGGAAAAGGTCTAATCATGTTTTCCCAGTTTGCCATGAAGAAGTTCTGGAGCATAAAGACCTTCTCCTCCGGGGATAGTTTATTGGCAGGTTTCAGAGTCAGGTCCAGAAATTGGTCAGTTGCCTTGTTCTGTACATAATCGTTTATTTGGTCTATCAGGGAGGGAACAAGATTGAAATTTAGATTGATTTTGGGGAAGTTGTCTAAGTAGGCTACCATGTCATAGTAGTCTTTTATCGAGTGAAGCCTGACCCAGGGAAGGATAAACTTATTCTCGACGAGGTCTTTATAGTATGGCTGGTGCATATGCCATACAAATGAAATATAGAGAATATTGTTCTCGAGCATAATCTATTTCTTCTTAGGGGGTTTAACTGGCTCCTTTTTTGGTTTCTCCACTTCTTTTGGGCCGCCAAAGTAGTAATGGGCAACAAGCCGACCAAAAGCCGTGGCAAAAGCGTCCTCAGCGCTCTGATAATAGGCTCCAATTTCTGCTCCGAAGCCCAGATTGGGAAGTCCGGAAAGAAAGAACTCTACTCCGGCGAAAGGACCGATGGAAAAATTGTCGTCTGCATTTTGTCTTAAGTCTGCGCCAATTTCACCACCCAGATATAGATTTAGATTACTTTCATCCTTAACCTTATAAATTACTCTTCCCCCCAGAAGAAACTCGCTACTGTCCGTCTCAAAATGGAAACCGAAGATTCCATTCACCGCAAGATTTTCGCTCAGCCAATACCTGATAGACCAGCCGGATAGAGGGGAAAGGGCAGAATAGCCCACTCCTAATCTCCCTTTCAGGTCAGCTGATTCCCCCTTGAATGGGAAACTCAGGAGAATACCTGCTACTACCAAACCAGTTACTACTTTTTTCATTTTGCCTCCTTTCTCCACGCACAACACTTAATTGTGCGAATTTAATCCCACTCTCAAAAACCTGTGTCGTAAATTCTCCTTCAAATCAGCATCTATCATAGCAGCAACTGGAGTGGGGTCAAAATTTTAACAATACCTCGCTCAAAAATTTGTAGGCACTTTCTTCAGCGATCTTTCCTGCCATAAAGGCACCGTATACAAGGCGAAACGAAAGGTTTTCCGAATAATTGTAATGGATGAAGATGTCAAACTCATCTCCTATACTAGCCTCAGGACTATCGGAAGTATACATAAAATAATTAACTCCTGTCCTCAATAGGGGAATGGGAAAGACCGATATTCCCAGTTTCAGTAACTTTAAATTTGTAGCAGAATAATCTGGATCTCCATCCCTGACTTCGCTTCTATTTTCCATGTAGTATTCGCCATATTGCTCTTCCGACAGGTGAGCGTAGTCGGCATAGAAATTTTCGTCTTTTCCTGTAATCGGGGCTTCTCCACTACCAGTCAAGTACTCGCAGACAAATACACCTTTTCCAAATCTGGTGTCCGCCTTGAAATCTCCGCCTATAAAATAGGCGAGGCCACTATAATCTCTTCCTCCCCCCTTTCCCGACTGAGTGACCAATCCTGCTTGATAATTGACTCCTTTCCCCAGGCTTCCGCTCAAATGGAAACCTAAGAAATTCTTGTCATCATTGTTAGTTTTGTCTCTTTGCCAGAGGCCCGAGACCTGGGGAGTGATCCTTTTCCATCTTCTTCGGAGAAATAGTCCGTAACCATTTTTCTCTTTCCATTCGTCAGGGCTCACTCCGTTTGCCTCTGTAGGCTTTAGCATTAATACCTCGCAGTCAATACGCCAGGGCAAAGAGGCAGATAATTTGACTGCGTCATAGCCAGAGGCGTTATCATTAATTAATAGACCATTTCCGTATTCCACAGCCTGTCTTCCCAAAGCGAGATACAAAGGAAGCCCAAAAAATTCATCAATTTTCACATAGGCATTTTCAATCCAAGGTAGCATATTTTTACGCGTCAATCCCTCAATGGTCACTGTTGAAGTGTCAATACCCCAGAAACCTCTTGATTGTAATTTTATTCCGAGATTAACTCCTTCTGCCAGGACTCCTTCCATGAACAATCTCGTCCTCTGATAGAAGTAACTCTCATCTCCGTCATTTACTGGAACCCACCTTATCCTTACCTCTTCTCCCACTCTCACTCCCGCTAGACTAACCTGGACAGATATTTGAAAGATTGAAAGTACGATTAGAATTTTTCTTTTCAAATATTTCTCCTTATGCGGAAGTTGATATTTAAGCTATAAAATATCAAAAAAAAGAGGAATAAGTCAAGAAAAAACTTGAATTTTCCTCCCGAAACAATTCAGCTATTTATTGAATTTACTTTGCTGGTGATAATACTTTTATCTTTCCTTCAGCCATATCCTGCCATATCTGGCCTGAGTATAAACTCGCCATCTGTTGATAGACCTTAATTGCTTGTTCTTTATTTCCCAGTTTCTCATAGCACCTCCCCAGGCCCTGGTATACTCCAGGCAAAAGGTAATTATCGGGAAACCTATTTAGAAATTTCTGATAGACTTCCTTGGCTTCCGCGAATTTTCCTTCCTGTTCAAGACTACTGCCCAGAAGTACGAGGACTTGAGGGGTGAACTTTCTGGTTTCGTACTTGTCCAGATATGTTCTGTAAATAGAGGCAGCTTCACTGTATTTCCCCATTTCATAGAGGGTATTACCCTTATAGAATAGAATAAAAGGAGTAGCTTTTGTTCCAGAACCTTGCAGGGCCTGGTCGTAAAAAGAGACAGCCTTATCGGGATAGTTAGAAAAATATTCCTGCTGTCCCCTGGCGAGAAGACTGAATACTTGCTCATGCATCTTAGCGCGGTGCGACAGCGAGTAAGGAATAAAAATTGCGATGGCAAGGATTACTATTCCGCCAATTATGGTATTCTCCTTGTTCTGGCTGACCCAGGTGGCCGACTTCTCCACCCAGTTCGCCAAACGATCCTTCTTGAGCTCTTCCTTTACCCATTTACGTGGCATTTACGCTCCTTTGACTGCTTTGCGAACTAGTGACCTGGCGTTTTCGAACATCAGGTCCAAATCTACCTTCCCCATTCCCGCTCTCTTCACCACCTCGAGTGCCTCGTGGTCAGTAACTAAGTCCTCTGGTTTATGGGCATCTGTATTAAAGATTAATTTCGCGCCAGCCTCTTTAGCCAGAGTTCCGACGTGTCGGTTAGTCAGAGAGTGTCCCTTCCGGGAAGTAATTTCGAGAAATAGGCCGTTCTCTCTTGCCAGCTCTACTTCTTCACCCTTTATTTTGCCCGGATGGGACAGTATATCTATTATTTTGCTCGATAGGGCAGCCCTGTTAGTTCCAGAAGGTACAGGTTCGACTGTGGTTTCTCCGTGCACCAGGATAATCTTTGCCCCCAGTTCTCTGCATTGCTCAGCAATTCGGGGGATTAGGTCAGGAGGAACATAGGTCAGTTCCGCGCCCGGAATTACCGTTATTTTGTACTGGGAAGTGAGGACGGAAGAGATCTTAACGACGCGCGGAATTACAAAATCGAAATTGGACATATCAACATGGTCGGTAATAGCTATTGCTTCATAGCCCTTACTCTTGGCCCGAAAAACAAGTTCGGAGGGAATTAGAACGCCGTCAGAAAAGAAAGAATGTGTATGAAGGTCTATCATATGATTCTATTTCCCACGTTGTTTCAGGCTAGGTCGAGGCTGATTCTTAAAGCCTTATTGACCTTTTCCATCGTAATTGCAGACAGACGTCCCAGAAGGCGACCGGGTACAAATTCGTCGCGACTTACTGTGTGGATTTGTCCACAATGTACCACTGAAGCTTTATCCAGTCCTCCTTCCGGGGGATCTACCAGAACTCCGACGGGCAGTTCTGCAACTTTTAGAGTGGTAGTAAGAGGAACTACAAGGATGACACCGCTATAACGGTTAGCCTTATTATTTTGCACAACCAACGCCGGATGTCTAAACCTCATTGCATGCTTTTTGGTGTCTTCAAATTCCAAAAGATAGATTTCCCCTCTCTGTGGATAATTAGCAGGACTCATAATTAGACTTTACCTTATTTCTCATAAGGAGGAAGATGTTTATAGGATTTTGGAGCAAAACGACGCAGTAACTCCCGGTCGGTCCGACGGATTTCCTTGTAGATTCGAGCCAAATTTTGATCTTCCTTTTCAGGAAAGGTTTCTAAAAAGAATTTTATTGCCATTCGGAAAAACTGACTACGGTTATAACCCAGCTGATGTCGCACCTTTTCTATTCTGTCGGTCAATTTCTTGGGTAAACTTACAGCCACCTTTTCCACCTGTATCATAGTTCACCACCTCAATTTATCCTACCAACTTCTAATATCAGTATAACTTAGGTATGAACATCTGTCAAGTAAAAAAATCAAAAGAGGATGTCTCAAAAACTGACAATAACAACGACTCTTTATAATTAGTGCCCCCGGTGTGATTCGAACACACGACACGCGGTTTAGGAAACCGCTGCTCTATCCATCTGAGCTACGAGGGCAAAATTAAAATCTAAGTGTCATTCGTTTTGCCTAAACGCCATTAAGGATCCCGCTTGCACTAATAAGTCAACTCAATAAAAAGATTCTTATAATCTATTGAAAGCTTCATTTTCATCTGAGAAAGAATATCTTCACCAAGGGGCCCCCCATGGCAATTCATTGAGTTCATTGGAAAAATATGCTGGCCCACTAAAAGATGGCCTAAAAAAATCAGGCTTTTCGGGGTATTCAATTGTAAGGTCAATTCTATGTGCGTAACATAGAATGCTGCCTCCAATCCCGGATATCCTTTTAGGCCTTCCTTCCATTATATTAAAGCCTAAACTTTCCGCAACATGACCAGGGAATACCGTGAGGTCGGCACCTGTATCTATCTCGGCATAAAAAGGAACAAGTGGACCAAGGTGCTCTTTGCCTTCTGGATTAAGGGTAACAATAAGAAGTGGCTTAACTACATAATAAGAAATTCGTTTTGCTTCATCAATTTGGATGGGCCACTTTCTAAACGGAAGTATAACAGTAGTCATTAGAGGACATATAGCCCTAATTGGGAAGGAATGTGCGTGATAATGGGTCTTTCTATGCCTAGTTCCTTACATTTTCGTTGGACTTGTTTGCGAGTAGTGCCAGAAACTACAACTTTAGCACTTTGTCCTGTATCAACAATTGCTACCCACTTCCCTCTGTGTTCTTTTACGATTTTGCCCATGTCTATAGGTTTCATCTTTGTAGTCATTTTTTATTCTCCTTTGACTTCGCCTATTCTTATTATACCAGAACATAGACTTTTTTACAACCTAAAAAATCGTGAAATCTTGGTGTCATTCAAGTGTCATTCACGGTAACAAAATTAGCTGAAATTGGCATAAATTGGAATAATCACAATGAACAAGTTATTGTCAATAAAATGAAATTGTCGTCGATGTATCCCTCGCGTTAGCAAACCGCTGCTCTATCCATCTGAGCTACGAGGGCATCTTTAAGATTTCTCAGCTGAGACTAACCACTTCCTGGATAAAAAATAAGCGGGGGAAACACAAACCTTGTTGGGCAACCCCCGCCTAAATTTCTATATTGAAGGTTTGTGTTTTCTACCCATTCAAATTCAATAAACTACCGAGCGCCTGGGGTTGCAGAAGTCTCTGGCTGGAATAAGCCCATTTGAATAAAGCCAGGCGACGTCAGCAACCCCGTGTTAGACCATATGGCAACAACCAATGCCGTCCTGCTACCCTCTTCCCTTACCTCACTTTACCAACTCATCGCTAATGATTAAAGTGGAGAGGGTCATGTTCTGCATCCCAATATTGCCACTTGGAGCAAACATCTGTTCACCCCAGGCTCCAGCGTTTCCTGCGATAGCAGGATTCCCGAGCAGGTCCATGATCTTTTTGAAGTTTTCTTCCGTCTTGCCCGCTTTCGTCTGGAGGATAGTCAGTCGCTCCACACAGTTGAACGCGATCACGGCTGCCACTTTCTTGATTCCCTCATAGTTTAACGCATACTTAAGGCTCTTGAGGTTGGCCTCAATGATCGTATCCGGAGTAGCCTCGAGCAAGTGCACCGTTGTACCGAGCGGGGTAATACCGCCCACCCCCAGTCCATCCTTTTCCTTAATGTACCCAGCGGGATCCTTGATCCAAATCCACTCGGGGTAGATGTGCTCTTGCACACCGATCGGGTTCCACTGGTTATAGGGAGGCATTCCTTTGGTCAGGATATGCTGTCTGGGGGCACCTGTCCACTCTAACCATACCTTGCCTGCAGGTTTTCCGTTGATCTCATAGATTTGGCGAAAGCCATCGCCTCCGGTCACTATCCCAGATTTTCCCGCCACTGGCTTATAAGCAATGCCGCAACCATAGCCCATCTTGACGGGACCGGAAAAGATTGTGACGACGATTGCGTCGTCGTAGGCCTTATCGCCAAAGAAAAGCAACGACTTTCCTAAGGTACCGTCATCCCCGGCACAACCTCCGACTAGCGGGGCCCAACCGATCACGTCCTGTATCCCATAGATCTCGTAATCCGCCACCCCCGCATAACCGTCGTCCATCATCATAACTGAATAAGGGGCATGCTTGACCAACGCTGGACCTGGTTTTACCTTCCGGAGACCCGCCCAGGGGTTGTAGTTCAGGTCCTTTATGGCAGCCAACGTCGCCTTCTTCGCCGCTTCTCTAGGATTCGCCTTGCATCCGGTGCCCAGTCCAATGCCGACTTTAAGACGTGTGGATTCCAATAAGAGCACTACTACAGACTTGGGAATGCAACCGCCGGGACCGATGCTATAACCCCCACCATAACCTGTGGTCTGCCCTACCGTGCGGACGTTCTTACCGATGACGGAAGCTACCCCAGCCAAAATGCTCTCAAAATCCTTATAGGGCGGTGATGCAAAAACTATCGCGAATGTCGGCTTATTGACCGTCTTTTTGGCCATCGCTGCCGCCTCTGCACCCGCCTTTCTGGGAGACGGATCAGTACTCCAGCCGGCAGCAGCCGTGACTACCGCTCCCGCTCCTGCTGCCTCTGCCTGGGACAAATCCAAGCCTGGAAGTCTGACTATGCAGGCCACCATAATGGCTATGAGGGCTACGATGCCAGCAAACTGAAGACTCTTCTTCACAAAAACTCTTCTGCTTATCAGTTTTTCTAACATTTTCATTTTTCTCCCTCCTCGCTTCCCACCTTACTTCTTCGCAGGGACGAGCTTATAACCGACCTGTTGCCAAAGGCCGAGGTTATCTGCAAACGTCCAATGTTCAACACATTTCCCGTTCACCCATCTAGTTATGCATGCTCCTGTTACTTTCACCCGTTTGCCAGTCTCTTTATGCGTGCCCGTCCAGCTCCACAGCGTAGCACCCCAATTCCCTTCGAGGATATATTCGTGATGCGTGGCTCGAAAGTCGGGAAAGCTTTTGAGAGTGTCTCTAAGGTTTTGTTTATAGGCGTTGAGGCCTATAATATCTGGACCGGGAGGAACGTGGGTGACACAGTCGGGAGCTATCGTTGCCTCGAATAGGTCCGGGTTGCCCGTGTGCCAGGCTTGTTCCCACTGGTTATACGCCCCCACGAATGCTTTTTTTGTCATTCTCCCTCGTCTCCCAGCTCCAGTTATAATTACCACCAAAGCTACTAGGGCAATGAGAGGGATTAAAAACCTAAAGATTTGTCCAATCTTGCGCATGATTCACCTCCTTTTGCTTCGCTTCAGTCGGTGACCTGCCTGCTCACCAACTCGCACGCGGAGCTACGCTCCGCTACTCCATTCGTCCCGATGAATCGGAACCCTCCTCTTTTGATCTGTGACTCGGCACGTTGTGTGAGTCCCTACTTGATTTTCTTTCACCTCCTTTCGCTTCGCTCAATCCGGCCGGGGTTCTCACCGTCTCGAACCCGTCGCCAGACCTGTCGCTCCTTATTCGTCGCGACGGCGACCCTTTCGCTTCGCTTCAGTCGGTGACCTGTCCCGATTCGTTCATCGGGACGTCGCTAACACGTTCCTCCTTATTCGTCGGAACAGCGACCCTCCTTTATTTGTATTTGCCCCCGTTTTGCCTAACCAGTCGATAAAGGCGTCGATATCCTTTCCGACATCCGAGGAATAAGCGAACCGGCAGGCAATGACATAAAGTCTCAAAATATTTAAGGAACTGTCACACGGATATGGAGAAGCCTGAGCAAATTCTTTCCACTTAATTTAGGATTTTCTTCCAGCAAAGGAATGTTTGCTTTATTCTACCAGAGATGGTCCTCGTTGGATGATTTATGATTTTGGGATCTATACTTCAAGGGAAGAAAAAATTAACAAGACTTCAACCTACTCAATCTAGACCCTTTTCCACCTCTAATCTAAAATGCTTGTAATCCCTGACCGCACGATAGCTATTTATATCTCCATTTCAGCTCGTATATTGCCAAAAAAAGCTAAACTTGTCAAGTAAATTGTTTAAATGTTAGTGTCAAGATTTTTCTGGCTGGGCTCTTACATCTCCTCTACGGCGAGGCGCGAGCCGGAAGGCACTGGAGAAGTTCTTCCTCTATTGTTAACAAAAAGGCCCATAAAAATTGTGCCTCTTAGAGTAATGTAAAAAATCCCGAATTGATTCAATTTTGGAATCAGATTCGGGATTTTCGTCTATTCTTGGCCTCTTTCTTTCCGCAGTTTTGCTATCTAATCGCTTTGCTGCCACCTCCAAATTATCGAACTTATAGAATCTCCGCGAAGCTCCACAAACCTATCTTTATTACCGACTTTTTGTAAATAAAAATCACCGATGGCTTCAACCTTAATGCATAACAATATTTTAATCTTTGAATTGACGCATTCAATTTCTTTATTTTCCCAGCGTGCACAAGGCAATTAGAAGAAGTATTATGAGAACTAGTACAATTTCCATTGCCTTCAATTTCTCCTGCTACCCATTCTTTCTCGGATCATTGTAATTTTCTGCCGCTTACTCTCATCTCGCCCTCGCCCGTGAGCCGACGAGCAAAGGTCAGTGTTAGTGGCAGGAGCGGAATTTTTGACTAGGAAATGGAGTTCGCTGTTGTGTTATTCTATTGATGCTTCCCCCAGGCAAAGCTGAGGGCGAATTTATGAAGATTTCCCATATCATGCCTACTGAATGCATAATCCAGACATAAAAATTTTATCTTCAATCCGATTCCATAAGTAAAAGCCTTTAAGTCGTTAAATCCTGCCCTCAAATCAATTCTTTTTAAAGAAGAAGAGGAAATCTTCTCCCACGGAGTAATTTCCAACCCGGCCGAAAAGTATGGCTTTTCATCAACCAGCTTGTTGACATCGGCAGTCAGGGTGAGACGTCTGGGCAACGCATTCAATGCCATACCGGCTTTCAAATTTAGCTTGTATACATTCGGGTCGGACCTTAGAGTCACCTTTGGTTCGAGAACATTTTGCATTGCTAACCCAATGCTCAGTCCATCCCAAAATTTACAAAGTATGCCCAAATCTATTCCCTGGCCGTTACCTGAATATTTCATTACGCGCTCATGAATCAGTTTGAAACTTGCGCCCAGAGAAATACGTCCAAAGAGTCTATTTGCATAAGAGATGATTATGGCATTGTTGAATATTGACTGACCTGTACCAAGCGAATTTCCGGCGCCATCCACTTCCTCATATCCTTCCGAATAGACGCAAACATCCGAGATGCCTAAATTCCCTATCTTTCCCAGGGGAAGAACGTAAGAAAGAAAGTTATAGCTTGTCTTTTCAAAAAAGGGAGCATACATAGCAAGGAACTGATGTTCATCAATCTGTGTCAAGCCTGCAGCGTTCCAATAAGGAGCACTCGCCTCATTTGCCAGCGCCACATATGCTCCCCCCATGGCTAAAGACCTCGCTCCTGCCCCATACTGCAAATAGTCATTCGGCATTCCGTAATAATTACCTGCCTTGACAAGTTGCCCCCCCATCCCCAAAATTAGCACAGAAAAAAGAAATATTCCAAAAAGCCGCTTTTTCATTATTCCCACCCATTGCTATTTAGCAATAGCAATTTTCCTTATCATATGCTTCTTTTCTCTCTCCACCCAGATACGACAAAGGTAACCTCCATTGCCAACCACTTCCCCGGAAAGGTTCTTCCCATCCCAGGGAACGCTGTTGTTTTCCCTGCCGCCGTTTTCTCCCGCCTCATAACTTTCACTCCAGACTTCTTGGCCCAGGAGGTTATAAATTGTAATTGTTACATTGGAAGGTTGGTTGAGGTTATATTCTATCAGGGTATTTTCATTACCGGCGCGGAAGGGATTAGGCCGATTGCGGACCTCGTCCTCTTTCAGTTCAGGAGGGTCGTCACCAGCCGGATCATCGCTAAGGGGTTTCGATTCTCCCGCTTCATCATCGGGCGGGTCGGGATCCTCTGGATTTGGGTCTTCCGGATCAGGGGGGACAGGGGAATTGCCCGGATACCCATAAGCTCCCATATCCACTCCATTCTCCCCCGCACCCTTACACGGACTATCTGGGCGGAGATGAAAGTCATGATTAGCCATATCAAGAAACAGCGGATCTTGAGAGATACTGTGGGGTCCGGGAGTACCTCTTATAGGATATGGATTCAGAGAATCAAACCAGTCATCATAATCTGAATCTACACCACCAATCATCAATATTACGCCCTCGCTTGAGCCATCATTTCTGTAACCAATGTTGTTGCGGACAATATGTGGTGTACCATCACTCTCAATCCAATAAGTTACAGGCGCTCCAGAACGAGAAATAGCAGTATTATTTTCTATGGTAAAATTTGAGCCACCTACCATTATTTCCCAGCCACCACTGGAAAGTCCAACATGACGAACATCGTTGTTATAACATAAGTTTCCTTTGATTACGCCATCGATATCATTACCCGTATATTCTATCCCCGATTTTCCATTATTGTAGACGACATTACTAATTACCTGTAACCTCGTGCCCCAAGCGAGACCAAGTCCGTTTAGCCAATTGTCATGAACAATGTTGTTTCTAAATACTTCATTTTTGGTACTCCCAGAAGTATGAATACCATGATCCTTGTGACCATAGATTTCATTGTACTCTATGATATTCCCTTCTGAATTTTCAGAAAGGTCAACGCCACAGGAAGCAGAATCTCTAATTATATTATTGGAAATTATGTTGTATTTATTGCCAGTAATCATTTCAATCCCGCCCCCAGCAGAGTTCTGAAGAATAAACCCGTCTATTTTGTTGTAGCTTGCACCATTGGCAAACCAAATCTCTCCATTGATAATTGGAGTGTCCCCAGGGTAGGCAAGATATGATATGTAATTATCGGCAGTTCCACTCTTGGACACTGCGAATCCACTATAAGTTCCTTCCTTAACATAGACAATGTCGCCGGCAATCATTGTGTCTGCAGCTTTATCAACGGTTCGCCAGGGTTTTGCTTCCGTCCCAGGATTCCCGTCATTGCCATATTCCGCTACATAGTAGGTATATGCCAGCGCACTAGTCGGCATAAATAACAGACTCACTGAGGCCAAAAAGGAAGCTAAGCAATATTTGAGTAAGTTTTTAGAAACACTCATGATATTAACTCCACTGATACACAAACCAGCTTTGTTACTGCGGCATAATAAAATAAAAACCCTGGTTTTTCCATTCGAAAAGCCAGGGACCCATGACTTTACCGGCTGCGGCAACCCGGCTGTCCCGATGCAAAATCGGGACCCGTGGCTTTACGTCCCACCCTTTCGAATGGTTTGCCTTTATCGAGCCATGTAATATTTAGTTTTTCAGAGAAACTCTGATTTCACTTCTCTTATAAATGATAATTTGCTGGTGTTAACTTTAGGTTAACAGAATGTTAAGTTTTTGTTAATTTTTTGTTAACTTCAAAATAGCCTTTGTTTAATGGGGAAAATATGAAGGAGGGAATATGGGAAGGTCCGGTTTTTATGTTTGCGGCAATTGGGGAAGTATATGTGGGGAAGCCAAACTGATTATTTGGGCGGTCGAGGCCATTGGTATTTTTTTGACTTCAAATTTGGCTTTGCTATTGCCTTTCGGGTACCTCGCCAGCTAAAAGTAAGCCCGAACTTATGGAGACTCCCGAGCTTGTGAGTATTGAATCCATAATCCAAAGACAAGAATCTTACTTTAAATCCAATTCCACAGGTAAGTGTCTGCAAGTGATTAATTCCGAGCCGCAAATCAACCCTTTTAAAAGCTGGGGATGCGACCTCTCCCCAAGGTGAGATTTCTATCCCGCCAGAAAAGTAGGCGTTCTCATTTACCAGTTTGTTGATATCTGCAGTTACGGTGACACGGTTAGAGAGCATACTCAAAGCCATTCCACCCTTCAAATTTAATTTGTACACATCGGGCTCATATCTCAGAGTGACTTTTGGCTGGAGAACATTTTGCACTGCTAATCCAATACTCAGTCTATCTGAAGGCTTACAAAGTATACCCAAATCTATTCCCTGACCACTGCCCGAATAACCCATCACTTGTTCATTAATCACCTTCAAACTCGCGCCCAGAAAGATATTTCTATGAACTTTATTTGCATAGGAAATAATTGCTGCGTTCTTCCACACCGAGCTGCTTTTGCCAGTCACTTCCCCGCCAGCACTGACTTCTTCAAAACCTCCCAAATAGAGGAAAACATCCGAAATGGCCAGATTCCCGAGGCTTCTCAGGGGATGAACATAAGAGATGAAATTATAGCTCGTCCCCTCAAAGAATGGGGCGTACATAGAAAGGAACTCGTGTTCCTCAATTTGTGCCAGGCCTGCGGGGTTCCAATAAGAAGCGCTGGCCTCGTCTGCTAGGGCCACGTATGCCCCTCCCATTGCCAAAGACCTCGCTCCTGCCCCGTATTGTAAATAGTCGTTAGCCATTCCATAATAATTTTCTGCCCTGACGAACTGCCAGTGAAGCCCAAAAATTGACACCGAAATAAGAAATAACCTAAAGATTCTACTCTCCCTCACGTTCTCCCACTTTCTATTTAACAACAGCAATCTTCCTTATCATACGCCTCTTTTCTCTTTCTATCCAGATCCGACATACATAACCCCCGTTTCCCACTACCTCTCCAGACAGGTTCCTACCATCCCAGGGAACGCTGTTTACCTCCCTACCACCATTTTCTCCCGCCTTAAAACTTTTGTGCCAGATCTCTTGGCCCAAGAGGTCATAAATTATAATTGTTACATTGGAAGGCTGCTTGAGATTATATTCTATTAGAGTCTCTTCTTTGCCTGCACGGAACGGGTTGGGTCGGTTGCGGACTGCCATCTCATTGATAACCGGCATAGCGGGTTGTGGTCCTGGATACTCATAAGCTCCTATGTCAATTATCGGATCTCCGTCTTCATCGCCATCTTGGGGACTCTGCCTGCCATCAAGGTCGAAATCAGTGCTGCTGGGGGGATTGCCAGCATCTATGCAAGGAGAGGCCTTTTGGAGATGGAAATCATGACTGGCGACATCAACAAATTTTGGGTCTCTGGCAATCGAATGTTCTCCCGGACCTGTTACAGTACCAGCCCTATTGTAGTAACAGTTATAATCAATCGTTGCACCAATACTGGATGGACTATCCATTATGATTGGAGATTTATTCCCACTTATACTTATAATGTTATTTTCAATTCTTGAATTGACGGCACCTTCAACGAATTGGACCGCGTCATAGTTTGCATTCATGTAAATAGTGTTGTTATGAAACTTAATACGCGTTGAACCTTGGAAATAAAATGGTACCCGATAAGTTCCGTGGGCTCCTATGTCATAGAAAAGGTTGGTATAAAATTCATGGTCTGATGAAGCTCCTTCGTTTCCCTGCCAATCCCATTTGCTTTCGTAAATTCCAAACCCAGAATCATAGACTATATTTCTATACCATTTATTTCTGGCATGGGCCTCGCCGTGTACACTGAAGCAATAGCTATAGATTGCCTCGTCATTAATATTATAAATAATATTGGCATAAACTTCAGAATCTTCATTAGAGCTAAGAGCTATGCCAGTTTGGTTGTCATGAACGATGTTGTTTCTTATAATACTGTTGTCACCACTTCCGATATCTATCCCAAGTTCATTGTTGTAACACGTATTGGAATCAATTATTAAATTATCTGCCTGTTCACTGGCTATGCCAGCAAACTGCTGATTATGATGGGCAATACAATTCCTCACTGTCACGTGATGTGGACGGCCGTTATATTGATAGATATCTATGCCAGAATAATTTTGGCTATAACTGACTTCAGAATTTTCTACAAGGATCTGACTGGAATCACCTCTGATCTGTATGTTCTCCCAATTACTGTAAGAGACCTTTGCATTTTTTATTTCAATGTTCGTGGAATCTTCCACAAGTATTCCCCAACCTCCAGCGTTATTTATCTCAAGACTATCTATCTTTATGTAACTTTTCCCGATGATGCTAAAGCCTGTACCAGTTCCCCCTGCATCTATAACTGATTTATGCCCGGGATATGCCATGTAGGTTATAAATTTATCAAGAGAGCCTGATTGTTTAGCCACTACCCTTTCAGCATAGACACCTTCTTTAATGTAAACTGTATCTCCGGCAACCATGGTGTCAGCGGCTTTTTGAATGTTCTGCCAGGGATGCTCAAAAGACCCATCCCAACCGTCACTACCATCTTTTGCTACGTAATAAGCACCGCTAGTTCTTACTATTTCATTTTTTGCATACTTCAAATAGTCATTGGGTGCTCCACAGTAATTATCTAATCTGGACAGTTGCCACACCATCGCCAAAGTTAATAGAAAAACAATAGATAGTCCAAAATCTTTTCCTCTCATCATTCCTTCCGGCCTTTTACTTGACAACACCAATTTTTCTTACGATGTGTCTATTTTCTCTTTCTATCCAGATACGACATATATAGCCACCATTTCCCACTGTCTCTCCAGACAGGTTCCTACCATCCCAGGGAACGCTATTCACCTCCCTGCCACCATTTCCTCCCGCCTTAAAACTTTTGCGCCACACCTCTTGGCCCAAGAGGTCATAAATTGTAATTGTTACATTGGAAGGCTGTCTGAGGTTATATTCTATTAGAGTCTCCTCTTTGCCCGCACGGAACGGATTGGGTCGATTGCGGACCGTTTCCGGCGCGTCCGTACGGGGCTTAAGCCCCGGATACCCATAAGCTCCCATATCAACTGCATTCTCTCCCGTACCTATACAAGGACTATCTGCCCTTAAACGATAATCGTTGTTACCAATATCTACAAATTTTGGGTCTAAAGCTATACTGTGTGCACCTTTTGGTACTATCGGGTTTTGCGGATTATACCAGCAATTGTAATCTTCATCTATGCTCCCGATCAAAACCAACACTTTTTTACTATCATTTCTATATCCGATATTATTCCGTACGATGTGTTTCAATCCTGTGCTTTCAATCCAGTACGTCTGGTTTCCTCTCTCATAGGAATGCGCAGTATTATTTCTAAGGACAAAATTTTCTCCACTTGCGCATATTTCCCAACCACCTTCAGACGAACCAACCGTCCTAACATTATTTCCATAACAGATATTTCCTTCAATTACGCCATCTTTATCTTTCCCGGTATACTCTATTCCCGATTTCCCATTGTTGTAAACTATGTTGTTAATTATCCGCAAAGCGGTACCCCAGGCAAGACCCAGTCCATTTAAATAGTTATCGTGAACAATATTGCCATTAAAGACATCCCCATTTGTACTTCCAGAAGTATGAATGCCATGCTCTCTATGTCCGTATATTTCATTGTATTCTATGATATTCCCTTCTGAATTTTCAGAAAGGTCAACGCCACAGGAAGCAGAATCTCTAATTATATTATTGGAAATTATGTTGTATTTATTGCCAGTAATCATTTCAATCCCACCGCCAGTGGAGTTCCGAAGAATAAACCCGTCTATTTTGTTGTAGCTTGCACCATTGGCAAACCAAATCTCTCCATTGATAATTGGAGTGTCCCCAGGGTAGGCAAGATATGATATGTAATTATTGGCAGTTCCACTCTTAGACACTGCGAATCCACTATAAGTTCCTTCCTTAACATAGACAATGTCGCCGGCAATCATTTTGTCTGCAGCTTTATCAACGGTTCGCCAAGGCTTTGCTTCCGTCCCTGAGTTGTAATCGCTGCCACCCGGTGTCACATAATAGGTGGCTGCTTGGCCGAAAGACGAAGTGCAAGACAGAAATATCAAAATTGCACAAAATAGTAATAAACATTTCAACAATTTTCTGTAAGAGCTCATCTCACCACCTCCAAGAATGTTTTAGATATAATACATCAACACTATACTGGGGTCAAGTACTTGTTGACTCTTAAGAGGATTTTTTACAGGCAGGGAATCCCAGTAGCCTCGTGCGAGAAAACCGAGCAGGCCTTTCCGGGTTTATACGATTAAATCTTCACCTTGCACCGAACCCAAAAAACACAACGGGAATTGTCTTTAAAAGGATTTTGAAATCCAGCCCCAAGGACCAATTATCAATATATTCCAAATCCAGTTTCATCCACCGCTCAAAACCAATCTCATTTCGCCCGCGAATCTGCCAGAAACAGGTTATTCCCGGCCTCATACTGAGTCTTCTTCTCTGCCAGGCCTCATAGTTACTGACTTCGCCAGGGATAGGTGGTCGAGGGCCGACAAGGCTCATATCGCCTTTCAAAACATTAATCAATTGAGGCAGCTCATCTAAACTGGCCTTGCGTAAGAACTTTCCCACTTTCGTTATCCGAGGATCGTTTCTAATCTTGAATACAGGGCCATCCATCTCATTTAAGGCAAGGAGCTCGTCTCGCATCTGCTCTGCGCCAGGCACCATACTTCTAAATTTTAATAGCATAAATTTCCTGCCATGCATTCCTGTCCGCTCTTGCCCAAAAAATATCGGGCCAGGAGAGGTCAATTTAATAGCTAGCGCCGCCAGTAGTAAGACTGGCCACATAAAAATTAATGCCGCCAAAGAAACAATAATATCATAGGTTCTCTTTATAAACAGCTGCCACGGCTCACCTAAGGTCGTCTCCAGTCGCATAAGCGGAATGCCTCCCAAATCTGTTGCCCGTACTCTCCCGATATTGAAATTGAATAGGTCCACTGCAACGGATACTTTCACTCCTTCTTTCTCGCAACTCAATATGCTTTCTTCAATGCGGCTCAACCATAGCCGGGGCACGACGAATACAACTTCGTCAATAACTTTCTTATGCAGGATGTCGGGAATATCCTTGAGGAGGCCGATGACCTCAGTTTCTGAGACTTTCTTGGCTATTTTGTCTGGTTCGTTGTCAACAAGGCCGACTATTTTTATTCCCCATTCGGGATGTTGCTTGACCATTTGGACAAACTTCTCTGCCCTTTTTCCGGTTCCCACAACGAGAACGTGGTCGTAACTATTCTCTGTTAGGTGAGCGTGTCTAAATCCCTGAATGAGTATCGCTTTCTCCAAGCTTAACAGACAGACACTGATTGCCGAAAAGAAGAACACAAAAATTCTACTGACATAGGTGAACTTAAGAATAAATATAAGTGTTCCGATTATCAAGCCAGCAAAAATTCCTGTCTTCACGATAATCCAGGACATTTCTGCGAACTTTTTTGTTCTAAAGGAATCATACAGTCCCTGAAAATTCAGTAAACTAATCCATACAGGGAGAATAATTAATAACAGCCACAGATACTTATCCAACGGATAAAGACTTCCCATAACTATCTTAGAAGGGAAAAGGTCAAGTTTATAGAAGACATAGATATTTTTGCGGAGCAGATATGCCAGAATAAAAGAGACAGCCAGCACGAAGAGGTCAGCAATTACCATCATTTTCTTTAGAAAAGCTTCGTATTCTTTTACCATAGAAATCACCTCTTTTGTGAATTCGCCTGTTGTGGCCTATGTTCAATCTTTAACTGCTGAATATTCTTTCGTAGGCCCTTATTAAGTTATCTTTCTTATATTCCCAAGCAAGTTCCTGTTGAATTCTTTTTCTTCCATACTCTCCCATTTCTCGCCTTTTCTTATCATCTTCCAACAGTTCCAGAATCTTATTGGCAAAATCTGTCGGGTCGTTTGGCCGGGCATAAAGCGCGGAAGCTCCAGCGGAAAATCTCGTTTCTTTTAGATCAAAAGAAACAATCGGCTTACTCATAGCCATATATTCCATAATCTTATTCATCGTGGAGTTATCGTTGAGCTCGTTTTTTGGGTCAGGACCTACACAAACATCTGCTGTGGAAAGATACCTCACGAGCTCGTCATCCGGTATTCTGCCAGTAAACAGGACATGGTCCTCCACACCCAATTTCACACTCATCCTCTTCAAGTCATTGAAGCAGTCTCCTTCACCAATCAATACAAAAAGGATGTCATCTCTACCACCATTTCTTGTTATAAATTCTATTGACCGCAATAGATAATCCACGCCATCCTGAGGCCCCATTACTCCCAAGTAACAGACCATATATTTTCTTCCCCTTTTCAGCCCGAGCTCCGGCTCTACCTGTCTGAGCCTTCGGATATCTGGCCCCGTCCTTACCACAAAAATATTTTCTTGTTCTACCCCACCCCTTTGCGCTGCAATTGTTTTGTAGGACTCATTTGGGGCAATTACCAGATTGGCAGTTCTATACGTGAACTTCTCTAAAAGTCGCAAAGCTTGCAGAAGTGTTTCTTTCCTTGCTGAACCGAATCTCGCTTTGTAGACTTCAGGACACAAATCGTGCTGGTCAAATATGAATTTTTTTCCCGGAAGTTTGTAGAACACCCCCAAGAGAAAAAATGTATCCGGAGGATTACAGGCGTGAATTACATCAAATCCTTCTCTAAAAAGTACCCTCAGGGACAAGATAAGAGTCATAAACCAACAATATGTAAACTCCCAGAGATAACTCAGGAATCCCTTTGTCGCGGGTGGCATAGGATAGCGGTAGATGCTGATGCCATCTAGTACTTCGTATTTGGCATCTCCTTTGCTTCCCGGCGATATCACTGAGACTTTATAACCCTCTGCAGTAAGGGTAGTGGCTTCCAGCCAAACTCTCCGGTCAAAAGGAACGGGAAGATTTTCTACTATAATAAGCACCTTACCAGCATATTCCTTCATATTTACCTCTTGCTTTGTCTTTCCCATCTACAATTCTAGTCAGGTCAATTATTGTTTGGTCTTCTCTTATCAATTCGGGAATTTTGTTGAATTCTTCCGAATTATTTCCGATGACCAACACTTGTGACCGGCTCAATACTTCTTCAATAGACGAACACATCAATGACGATATGTGGGGAATCTCTTTTTCTATATACTCTTTATTAGCGCCAAAGATTTTTGCCAGGGAGACATTCTTATCGTAAATACTAATCTGATACCCTTTCCCCAGTAATCTTTCAATTAGTTCCACCATAGGACTTTCTCGCAGGTCATCGGTGCCGGGTTTAAAGCTAAACCCAAAAATTCCTATCTTTTTCTTTTTCGTCTTCCTTATTAAATCTATACCTATCTTTATCTGATTCTCGTTGCTATCCAGAATAGAACTGAGCAAGGGCAATTCTAAATCTTCTCTCTGCCCCTTATACAGCAATGCTCGCAAGTCCTTCGGAAGGCAGGAACCTCCGAAAGCAAACCCCGGTTTAAGATAATATGTAGACAAGTTAAGTTTTGTATCGGTACAGAATATTTCCATTACCTGGTGGCTATCAATTCCAAGCTTCTTGCATATGTTCCCTATTTCGTTAGCGAAACAGACTTTCAATCCATGAAAAGCATTGTTCACATACTTTATCATCTCGCCGACTTTTATTGACGTCCTGACAAGAGGAGCATCCATATTGGAATAAATTTGTTGGACAGCGTCCCCGCTCCTCTTGTCAAACTCTCCAATAACTATCATTGGAGGATGATAGAAATCATACACGGAGTTCCCCTCTCTCATAAATTCTGGATTTACACATACTCCGAAATCGGCTCCCGCTTTCTTCCCGGATATCTTTTCTAGGTGGGGAATAATTTCTTGCTCCACACTGCCCGGCAAAACCGTGCTCCTGACCGCTACCACGTGATAATCATCTTTTTTTCGCAAGCCCGCACCGATTTCTGCGCATGCGCTCCTTACGTGACTGAGATTCAAGCTACCATTATCGTTACTCGGAGTGCCTACGCAGATCATAGATATATCGGAATTTCTTACAGCTTCTGTAAAATCTTTGGTTGCGACCAATTTATGGGCACATACTACCTCTTCAATGATTCCATCAATATCTTTTTCTACTACTGGACTTCTTCCGGTGTTTATGATATCAACTTTAGTTTGGTTTATGTCCACTCCGATGACTTTATGTCCATTTCTTGCCAGACACGCGCCTGAAACGCATCCAACATATCCTAATCCAAAAATACTTATGTTCATTCTTAAAAACCCCTTAGCCATTACCAGTCTTTGGCCTAGTCTAAGCTTGCTTTAAAATACCTTGGCGCGTAGAATTTAACAAGGCTCTTTGGTATCAGATTCTTTTTATAGATTCTTAAAGCGCTACTAAATAGTGTGTTTTTTACTCTCTTTTGTTTAGACTTCACTCTTGTCCTTAAAAATCTTCTTTCTGCCTCCATTTCCGCAAGTTCGACAGGGCTTATATTCCTTCTCTCCAAAGCTTCGATTATTATCTTTGGCAATCATTACCCTCTAGGAATTCCTCCACTATTTCGTTATTATATATCTCCTTCTCGAGCAACGTCAGAGTATGTTTACAATTTAGCAACATAAAATATTTAGTACCTGTCTTTTCATTTCTATTCTCCCTTTTTTACTGAATTTTTACTGAATTCCCCTAAATATTGCTACCTCAATTCTTACCCACCGTCTTTGGCAAACAAAGATAAAGATACAAGAGCAATTAATAAAGTGTAGTCCTTAACTCATTGGTAAACTATTACCCTTTTTCAAAAACCTCTTTTTTCTCCAATTATAATAGTGCGGGGTCATCAATAATTCCATAATGAAAGGTAGAGGGTCTTTTATGGATAACACTGCAAACTCTTTATTACCTCTTAATGAATTCAGATAATCTGTAATATTCATTCTGTTCTTAAGAATCATGGTAATTACAGTAGGTATATCTGATTTTAAGCGGATCCATTTGATATTCTCTCTGAAAAAGTCGCTTCTCACATCTTTCCCCAACATATCTTGATATAGCAAATAAGGAAAATCTACCCCAGCACGAATCGCTAAGGTTTGCCATGCCCATATTCTTGCATTTATTTCCAATAATTTATATTTTCCATCTCTGGGGTCTTGTATGAACTCAACTTCTGAAAGCCCATAATAATTCATTAGCCTCAGAATTTTCTTACCGATCTCTTCCAGCTCGGGTATATTGACAGTTTCCACATAAGATGCTGTGCCAAAATCCATAGGACGTTGCCTTGGGCGTCTGGCAATAACTTTACCCAATACTTCTCCATTTTTGAAAAATGAACAAAATGAAAATAGGTTATCAGGGACGCCGGGAATTAGTTCCTGAATCATTATTTCAGAAATATCAATTACAGAAAGGACCTTCCTAAACTTGTTGATAAGTTCCTTCTTATTATCTGCTCGTATTGCCTTAAGCCATGTTCTGCTAAAGAAATGGGCTTTTATCGCGGGTTTAATAACAACTGGAAACTCTACTTCCATCTTTTCTAAATCTTTGAGACCTTTAGCATAGAATGTTTGAGGAGTAGCAATACCGACTTTTTGAGCTAATTGATAAGTTAATCTTTTATCATACGCAAACTTCACTACATCCCAAGATGGAGTTGGAATTCTATAATATTCTTCTAACTCTTTTCTATATTTAGATAAGCAATAAACCGTTTGATCATTAGTTGGAAACACAACCCAACCTTTTAAATTTTCCTTTTGCGCAAGATCTTCTAAGAAATTCAAAAAGACTGCTTCATCACCTGGGCTAGGACATTTTATAAACCTTTTCCCATATCGAGAAAACCTCGCAATACATAATTTATCATCCTCCAATAGACAAATTGGAACACCTTTCTTAGCAAGACTCCTTAAAATGCCCAACCCCTGAAAATCTCCTCCTATGATGACAGCACCGATTTTTCTTCGACTCAAAATATCTCTCCTATTTCTCTAATTATTTGCGCCAAATGCCTGAATGTGAAACGCTATATGCATTGATGTGACAAGTGAGATACTAAACTCCTGATGCCAGAAGCTATTCTAGATCGCACTCGTCTCTGGCTTTTATTTTAGCCTTACTATTGTCAACACAATTTTACCAAACTCTGCAAGATTTTTAAAAAGGCGATTAAAAACCTTGAATGTTGTTTGTTGAGCGAGCTTGCTCTTTAGAAAGTAACCGTAAACTATTAGATCACTGCTTTATTATCTCTTCAATAAAAGCTATCATGTATCTTTCACTTACCTTAACTTTGCTTTGAAATATCTTGGTGCATAGAGTTTAACAAGACTCTTGGGTAATAGATTCTTCCTGTAAGCTGCTAAAGCAACCGCAACTAGTCTATTCTTAATGGTTATTCGTTCAGATTCTGCTTCTGTTTTTCTCCTCAAAAATCTCTTTTCCGCTTCTCTCTGAGCAAACTCTCCAGGAGTCATGTTATTTTTCTCCGAAACTTCAATTATCGCTGATATTTTATTGCCAATTTCCTGAATAATAAAATTTTCAATAAATTGACCACTTAGCCCTGAATTTTTCATATAACTTCCCAATATTCCCCCACAATTTGTGACAAAGTCTGGAAGACATAATTTTCCTTTCCGATATAAAACTCGCTCCGCTTCTCGAGTCACCGGGATGTTAGCACCAGCACATATGATCTTAGCTCTTATTTTCTCAACGTTTTGTGAGTTGATACTATGATGTCTTGCACAAGGTGATAATATGTCTACATCTAACGTGAGTAATTCGCTTTTTTCAATTGTTTTGGCTTTTTTATAAATGTTTACTACATCCTCTCCAACTTCATCCTTTATCTGAATCAATTTATCTACATCTAAGCCATCTGAGGCATATATTGCTCCCTTCTCTGTGGAGATGGCGACTACTTTCGTCCCTCGCTGTGAAAGGACTTTAGCCACAGAACTTCCCACTTTTCCAAAACCTTCTATTGCAATGGTAGATTGAGACAAGTCTAAATTCATATGCCGTGCAGCCCTCTCCGCACCCGCTAAAACGGAAAGAGCGACATAAAATTCCGTGTTGTCCTTTCTTTTTACCTTATTTTGAGGAACTTTTAAACCTATTGACTTTAGCATATATCTGATCTCTTCATTATTAGTCCCCATATCAGATGCAGGAGCATAGACACCTGTTTTCAGGATGGGACTTGCAATCTCTGCAAAAGTCCTAAGTAAAGCCAATTTTTCTTCACGCGGCATTGACGGATCGGCAATTATTCCTGCTTTTGCTCCACCTTGGTTCATTCCTAAAAAAGCATATTTTAAAGTCATTACCCTAGCGAGACCTTGTAATTCAGGAATAGAAACATCGGGTAGCATTCTTAATCCACCGGAAGAATGCCCCCTAATGGTGGAATCTATGGCTATATAACCTAATAAGTCTAATTTCCCATCTATAATACTACATATGAGCTGTGGACCGAATTCAACTCTGTAGTTTTCCATCAATAACCTTTACTTCCCTTAGAGACTTACGGGTACTTTGGACACGATTGGCCGTATTTTACCCGATTTTTCTTGGGGTATTTCATCCACAATATTTACACTAATCCGTGCATCCCTGCCAAGTATGTCTCTTAACACATTCTCAAATTCTTTTATTGTAGTCTCTTTGAAATTCTGCCCCTTGACTATTTGAATATTAAACATATTTACGTTTCCTTGTATTAATTTATATTGAGTAATTCCCTCTATCTTTAATAAGCTCACTGAGAGAAGGCGAGGAGAGATGATTTTTCCCGAAGGCAAAGTGATGAAATCATCAGACCTACCTTGTATCAATTTTATCAGTGGGAAACTCCTACCGCAACCACATTTTTCTTTACTTAATACACCTATATCTTCCAATCTATATCTTATGAATGGCATAGTATAATTAATTAAATCAGTACAAATGATTTCTCCCTCTTGTTCATATACTTGCTGATTATCTTTTATTGCCTCCACTACTACAGTGTCACTATTAACGTGATACCCTTGATGTTTCTTGCATTCTACTCCCAAAAAACCAAATTCTATCGCACCATAGAGGTCAATCACTTCGGCGTCAAAAACCTCACTTATTCGTTTTCTGTCCTCTCCGCTTAATAGTTCTGCCCTCGTGAAGATCAATTTAGGAGTGATTCCATGGATATTTTCTTGCTTTACATATTCAGATATTAATCTCATAACTGACGGGTGAGCCTCTATAACCTCGGGTTTAATTTCTAATAATTTTGCTGTCAATTCCTGAGGTTTTTCGAAAAGAGAAAAGTGATACCGTCTCCATAATCCAAGACGATTTAAATATTTTCTAGTTTTTCTAAAAACCATCATAGGCGACTGTTTTGAGGAAGCGGGTTCGCGATCAAGTATGTTTACTTTTTTACTTCTTAAGTTTAATCCATAGATTCTAGTTTGCATGGCAATTTTATGACGCAATTCTCTCTTGCTGAGAAACACATCTAAAGGCTCTCCTGTGGAGCCACTCGTTCTCATCTTTATGCATCTACTTATATCCACACCCTCTGCAACTCGTTCAGTGATTGGTAATTTCTGGAGAATTCTTTTAGTAGTGATCGGTATTTTGACTAAGTCCTCTTTTGTTTTAATATCTTCGGGTTTTACCTCGACAGAACTGAATAGCTTATAATAATAAGGGACACTTTCATAAGCGTGTCTGACTATGGCTCTTAATTTTTTGTTTTGCAACTCCTCAAGTTCAAATGAGGTGAGCCACTCAGCCTTTCTTACCTTCCATAAATGATATAGAAGATGAGGTAGCATTTATCTCCTACCCCAAACGGGTTTTCTACTTTCAGCTCATTTTAAATAAGCGCATGTTTCCAAAAGACCTAACAAGAGGGATATAATGGCAATGGCTCGTGTTGAAGTACCGTACAACCTAATTCCTTAAACCCAGCAATTTTTAATCAATTTCTTAAACTCGGAATAAAATAGGTTCTCATGGGAAAGTAGTTTTTCTAAATTGGGCTGTTTTTTCGAAGATAAAATTCTATTGCCCACTATCTTCTACAATCTCAGTTTTACAAGAACTGGTATATCAAGGCATTCGGTCAAAGAAGTTTTATTCAGAATACTCAGGATCAACGTCCCGTCAGGTCTTAGAAATCTTGGCATCTCAGGTAATGCCTTCTTTTCAGATTTTAGATAGGTAATTACTCCCAAGCACAGCACCATATTAAAAACTAAATGCTTGAATAGCAAAGCTTCCATATCTCCTTGCAAAAACTTCATATGGAATATCCTATTAACACCACAGATGTGTTACTCCTTGTAATCATATTATAAGAATAATCCATTCCAAAAACTTCACATCCTCTATTTGCAACTTCCTCAACCATTATACTCGCAGCACACACGACATGTAAAATCTTGGAATTTTTAGATAAATCTGAATTATCTAACCATGATAAAGCCTGGCACATTCTTCTCCTGTAGCAAACTCGCAAGAAATCCTATCACCCACAAACGGATTCCAAATAATCGACATTAGGCCGGTTAGAGAATAATTTATGAAAATATTCTTTGCTTTTGGATTTTTCTGCTTTTACTCTTAAAAACATTGACTCCTCGAAGAAATTCAATAAGGCGTTTATCTCTTACTGCATGAGAGTGAATATAATCTACTTTGCAAAAGCTTCAATGAGTTTACAGGCTCGAGCTTTGTTAAAGACACCACAAATACATTGCTTATTCATCACTCCCACTGCTTCTTCGATGGTTGTCTTTCCATCTCTGATATGGCTTGTCAGTTTTTCCACCAATCTTGATGATATCATATGATGGCCACACATAGTAGTTATCTCCAGAACTTCTCTCTTTGGTAATAGCTCTTTCTTGCCAAAGATTCCTAAGGAAAATTGAACCGTATGGGGAGATAGGTTCAACTTGTTCAGACAGTCATTAACTTCGTCAAAGAGTCCAGAGACAACTACAGACTTTCCGATGTTTCTTTCTTTTAGGTCTTTCAAGTAACGGGTTAATTCTTCCTTGTTATTAAAGACAGGTTGTCTATATGCCCCAACTGGCTTCTTCCTCTCAATAATCCTCAGCATCTTAAGAATTCCAACGTTCGAAAGTGTTTTTTTAATTATTATATACACGCCTGGAAATTTTCTGCGCAAGCGCGCTCTATATGTACGAAAGGGAATGTCGGCAATGAGCACAGTATAGTCTTGCTTTAGCGATTCTACACTTCCTTGTCGATGCAAAGTGTGTGTCATGAATCTCACTCCCTTATTATGGAGCCAATGGGCGTCCAAGCCCAATGTTCGTCTTCCCGTTTGGTCGGTAGAAGATGCCAGCCTCGTCTAAGATATTCTTAACAGGAATCGTGCCGTCGGGATTACACCTACAGATGCAACCCACGCTAAAAACAGTGTTAACCAACTTGGAAACATCCATAAGAGCATCTATAACGGAAAGTGTCTTAGTATCTTTAGTTTTGAATTCTAATACGCATGAGAGTATTCGCTCTCTCTTTATATCATGTCTGAGTTTACCAGTAGTGTTATCAGTCATAAGATTTGTAACCGGGTTGTCCTGTATAAATTCAACGCCCCTTTTAGCGACCGCTACGGAAATTTTTTCAACATCCTCAAAAGTCGTACCTACGCCAGGTCTCCCAACATCCACTGTGAACCCTACTTCTCCGTGACGGTAACACCCGGTAACATCATTAGTCTTCATTTCAGCCTCTCCTCTCCCATATATTCCCGTCACTTCATGCAGTGTAGCTACCGAGCTAAAGACATGCCGTAATATTCTTGGCCACTCTAATCGTACTTTCTCCAACGCGTCTACAGGACAAATCTCCGATATAAGGCAAGCATAGCATTCAACGCATCTTTCTTCATCAACCATACATTTTTTATCCTCTGCAAATATTGCTCCTACAGGACAATAGGATATGCATTCCATGCATCCCATACATTTCTCAAGATTTATGCGCAAAGGAATCTCCTCAATCAGACTTTACTTAACTTCTTTTCAACCCGACTTCAAAAAGAAATTTATGATGCTTTCTTTTCCTCCCATTAAATGCCGGGGTACCTCATTATTCAATAAATTTCTCACTTTCCTCAAAATTTTACGGGAACTTTGGATACTATTGGCCGTATCTTACCCGATTTTTCTCGGGGTATTTCATCCAGAATATTTACATTGATCTGGATGTCTCCACCAAGTATCTCTCTTAACACATTCTTAAATTCTCCTATCGTAGCCTCTTGAAAATCCTGCCCCTTCACTATTTGAACATCGAATATGTTTACGTTTTCCTGTGTCAATTTATACTGGCCAATTCCCTCTATCTTTTCTAAGCTAACTCCGAGAAGCAAAGGAGAGATAATTTCCCCCGAAGCTAAAGTTATGAAATCATTAGACCTGCCCTGTACCAATTTTATTAGTGGAAAATTCCTGTCACAATTGCATTTTTCTTTACTCAATATAGCTCTATCTCCTACAGCGTATCTTATAAAAGGCATCGTGTAATTAGTTAGATCAGTGCAGATAACTTCCCCTTCTTCTCCATATACGTGTTGGTTATTCTTGACTGCTTCCACTAATATGACGTCGCTATTAATGTGATACCCCTGATGTTTCTCGCACTCCCATGCAACAATGCCAAATTCCACAATACCGTACAAATCGGTTATTTTGCTGTAAAAAACGGTCTCTATTCGCTTTCTATCCCGTTTACTTAATAACTCTGCCTCTGTGAAAATCAATTTAGGAGCGATTCCATAAATATTCTCTCTTTTCATAAATCTGGACATCGACTTAAGCATTGACGGATAAGTTTCTATAACATCAGGTCTAATTTCCAGTAATTTCGACACCAATTCCTGAGGTTCCTCGAAAAGTGAAAAGTAATATCTCCTCCATAATCCAAGATAATTCAAATATTTTCTAACTTTTCTAAAAATCATCGAAGGCGATGGTTTTGAAGGGACAGGTTCGCGGTCAAGTATGTTTACTTTTTTATTCCTCAAGTTTAATCCATAGACTCTAGTTTGCATAGCAATTCTATAACTCAATTCTCTCTTGCTAAAAAACACATCTAAAGGCTCTCCTGTAGAGCCACTCGTTCTGCCTTTTATACATTTACGTATATCCACCCCTCTTGCAACTTTTTCGTTAATGGGTAGGCTCTGGAGAATTTTCCTATTAGTTATAGGTATTTTTACTAAGTCCTTTTTTGTTCTGATGTCATCTGGTTCTATCCCAGCAGAATCAAATAATTTATGGTAATAAGGGACTCTTTCATAAGCGTGTTTAACTATAGCTCTCAGATTTCTATTTTGCAACTCCTCTAGTTTAAATGGATTGAGCCGTTGAGCCTTTCTTATTTTCCATAAATGATATGGAAGATGAAGTAGCATTTGTAGAAACATTTTACCTCTCTTAAGGAATTGTCCTCTCTACACAAGCTGCCACTTGCTATAAGATGAGAATAAGAAGCGCTTAATCTTAATTATATGTTTATATGTGCTAATGGGAAATCATCTAAGTCAAACATGTGTTGATAACTTTGCTGCTGGCGTACGATATGGTGTTTACCATTTGAAGCTATAACTACAGGAGGTTTTGGAAAATTAAAATTGGAAGAACTTAGAACAAAATAAGCACCAGCATCCATAACTGCTAGGATGTCGCCTTCCTTTAAATGGGGTAGCTTCTTGGATAGATAAAGCAAGTCTTCAGAAGCACAGGTGGGACCAGCTATATGATAAATCTCTTCGCGGCTTTCGCTCATTCTATTTGCTAAAAACGCCTCGTGATATTCCCACGCTACTGGAGAAGCAATATTCCTCCCTCCATTTGCTATCACAATATTTATCTCCTTATGCTTACGTTTAATTGTACCCAATTCGATGAGAAGTATTTGAGCATTACTGGTAATTACCCGCCCCGGTTCAAGAAGTAATATTGGATTTTTCAAATTATACCTTGTGCATTCTTCATTAATATGATCCACAATATGTTTAGCAAATGTGCTTATCGATGGGCAATCTTCCAATTTGGGCTCCCTCGGGAATCGGCCAAACGTCCAGTAAAACATGTATTCAAGCCTCCCAAAGTTTCTTACGGTTGGTACCCCAAAACCACCACCCAAATCGAAGTATTCAATAACAATGCCCAATTTTTCCTTAATATCTTTAGCGAGCTTAAGCATTATCTTAATAGCTGCCACGTACTTATAAACATCCTTTATCCCTGACCCAAGATGAATATGCATCCCGCAAACCCTCAAATGTTTTGCCTTTGTGCACTTTTCAAATGCCTCGAATGCTTCACCAGTTTCTATCCTGAAGCCAAATTGGCCCATTCTTTCTACACCACCACAAACCCTTAATCCAACATGTGGCAATTTTCCCAATTCTTTTGCAATCTTTTCAATTCTTTGAATTTCGTTAAAGGAATCAATGTTAATAAGTTTAATCTCTTTCGCGATACTGGTTCTTAAAGCTTCCTCGGGCTTATAAGGCCCATTGTAAATAATCATGTCTGCTTTGATTCCAAGCTTTATCGCAAGCCAAAGCTCATAGGGAGAGACAACCTCTGCTCCACCTCCTTCCTGGTGCAAAACTTTCAGAATGCCAGGAACAGGATTAGTTTTATAGGAATAGAAGACCTTAACGTTAGGGGCAAAAGCCCTGAAACTCTTGTTGAAATCATGGAAGTTCGCTATCAACTTATTTTGATCTACCACATGAAGCGGTGTTCCGTATTCTTTAGCTAACTCAATGCAATCGCATCCACCAATTATTAAATGGTCAGTCTCATCGACTTCCAGTCCCCACGTTGAATATTTTAACCTGTGTTGTTTATGTGCTCTCAGCTTCGCAATAAATTTGATAAGAAAGGGCAATAACCTTTTTATCAAACGGACGCATAGTATCACCCAAATTTTTCTCACAAAATTTACCTCTAATTGAATGCAGCTAAATAATCTCCGGATAAATCCCTTCTCATCTCAAAAATTTCTCTTTATTCTTTTCGAACTCGTCGATTGCTCTTTCATAATCATCGTGGCGACCAATGTCTAGCCAATAGCTATCGTTTGGATATCCAACTACTTTCTCATTATTTTCCAGTAGCTTTTTTACTAAATCTGGAAAATCTAATTCCTCATTTGGCTTAATATAACTTACGACTCTTGACTCAAAGATATAAATTCCCATACTGACTAGATATTTTAAGTTAGGCTTCTCAATATAATTGCTAATCTCGTTATCTCTATTTAACTCTATAACACCGAAATCAACATTAACCGTTCTTTGATGCATGGCAATTGTGGCTACAGCCCCCCTTTTCTTATGATAGTCAATAAGCGCTGTATAATTGAGCGTGGTTAAAATATCTCCATTCATAACCAGGAAAGGACTGGCTAAATTTTCAATTAGAGAAAGAGGCCCCGCTGTTCCGAGAGGCTTACTTTCTCGCGAATATTGAATATCGATTCCATATTTGCTCCCATTCCCAAAATAAGTCTCCAGAAGTTCCGCCAAGTAACCTACTGCCATAATTACCTTTGTAAACCCATGCCTTTTCAATTGCTTCAAAACTACATCCAAAACAGGCACGTCCCCTATAGGCATTAGCGGTTTTGGGAAAATTGTTGTATATGGCACTAATCTCGTTCCTTTTCCTCCGGCAAGGATAATTGCATCCATATCTAACCTCTTAGATATTATAGATATCTGGTCTATATTTATCTTGAGAGTGGGAAAACCACGTTATAGTCTTTTTTAATCCTTCATCCAGAGAAACCCTCGGCTTCCAACCAAGTAACTTTCTTGCCTTGGAACTATCGGCAATTAACCTCTCCACCTCGCTCTTTGCTGGTCTGACCCGTTTTTCATCGGAAATTATCTTTATCTTTTTCCCTATTAAAGAAATGATCTTGTTTGCCAAATCTTTGATAGAAATCTCAAAGCCGGAACCCATATTAATAACTTCCCCAATACAACCTTCGGATTCAGATGCTTTAATAAAGCCGGCGACTATATCGTCCACGTAGGAGAAATCCCTTGTTGGCCATAAGGACCCCAGGAATACCTTCTTTTCAACTAGTACCTGACTAATAATCGTTGGGATAACTGCCCTGGCCGATTGCCTCGGACCGTAGGTATTGAATGGTCTCAATGTAATGATTGGCAAATCATATGACCGATAGAAACTTTCTGCGAGCTTGTCCGCTCCTATCTTGCTCGCTGAATATGGCGATTGTCCTTGAAGCGGATGTTTCTCGTCAATAGGGACATATTGAGCTGTGCCATAAACTTCGCTGGTGGAGGTGTGGATTATTTTCTTTGGCCTGTATTCTTTTGCAGCATTCAAGATATTCAGCGTTCCCATAATATTGTTTTCCACGACCTCTCTGGGATGAACATATGAGTAAGGAATAGCGATTAGAGCTGCCAAGTGGAAAACTGCATCAACACCTTTCATTGCCCTCCTGCAGGTCTCAGAATCTCTTAGGTCTCCGGTAATCACTTCAATTCTCTGTTTGACCTCTGAAGGCAAAGTTTCAATTAAGCCCCAATCGTTACGCGAGTTGTAACGGACGAAAGCCTTAACTCTTGCTCCTAAGCCATCCAGCTTTTCCACCAAATGGCTACCAATAAATCCTCCGGCTCCAGTTACCAGAACCACTTTTCCTTGCCAGCCCATAGATTCTTTTCCTTTGTTCTCAGACTGTTTTCCGCCAATAGTTCAGTAAATCTGTCAGTGTTTCTTCAATGGGTATAACAGGCTTCCAGCCAGTTTGCTTATTAAGTTTTTCGAAACTTCCCACCTGTAAGGGAATGTCGGACGGTCGCATTCTTTCAGTCTCTTGTTTAACAACGATATCCTTGTCTGTCATCCGCAATAGAATGTCCAAGATTTCTCTTATGGAGTAGGCCTCCCCTGAACAGACATTATAAACTTCCCCTGAAATTCCCTTGTCTATTGCCAGCCAATAAGCTCTCACCGCATCTCTGATATCTACAAAGTCTCTCCTGGCTTCCAGATTACCAACATAGATTGTTGGTTCCTGTTCGCCTTTTTCAATAAGTGCTATTTGCCGAGCGAAGTTGGAACAGACGAAATGTTCTTTCTCTCTCGGGCCCGTAATATTAAAAGCCCGGGTTCTAATAATCCTTAATCCATAATTTTTGTAATATTGATACCCAACCATATCTTGAGCAAGTTTACTTATTCCATACGAGGTTATTGGACGAAAAGGGTTAGTCTCGCTAATAAGTTCCTCGTTTTTAAGTGCTACTCCATATTCAGCACCTGAACAAGCAATATGGATTAATGGATCGATTCGTGTTTGTCTAACTGCTTCAAGCACATTGACAGTGCCAAAAACATTAGTTACATAGAATCTCTTAGGAGAATCAGTCGAATCTGGACCGAAGGTCAAACCTGCCAAGTGGAAAATTCTGTCAGGTCCAATCTCTTTTATCGTTTTTTCCGTTTCTTCTTCATCCAGGATGTCGCAAGTCAACACCTTCGCCTTCTTTAGAATTAGTTTAGCGTCTTTGCTGGCATTTCTTCCAACGTCAATGCCATATAAATCTATATTGTCGCTATCCCTATCTTGAGACAACAGGTATTCCGCCAGATGGATCCCTGTAAAACCTGCTATTCCTGTAATTAACACTCTCATAGAATATCCTAAACCATCCCTCTGTAAAGTCCTATTATCTTCTTTACACTTTCCTTTGAAGATAAATGCTGGATATTATTTCTTCCCGTAGTTCTTCTTCCATGGTTAAGAACTAACCTTATTCTTTCAGCAATATCAATAGGGTCCTGCTTGCAAACGTAGCAGTTAGTAACACCCTTGATTACTTCTGCCACGTCGCCAACATCAACAGATACGATAGGTAAGTTACAAGCCATGGCCTCTTTTATCACTGTAGGAGAACCTTCTGAATCTGAGGTTAACACCAATGCATCGCAAGCGTTCATAATTAATGGAACTTCAGAATAGGGGCGTCCGCTATTGCTCAAAACTATGGGAATAATGTTGCCATTATCTCTCTGAAGCAACTCTACGGCTTTCTTGAAGATATCGTATCTTTTTTCAGTTCTTCCAGGACTACTTGGGAACAGAACAAGTTTCTTGTCATATGGAAAACCCAATTTTTCTCTCGCTTCTGCTTGAAGTATCGGCCTGAAAAGGCCAAAATCGACTCCAAATTTAATCAGAGATATCTTGTGAAAGTCTGCTCCTAAATCAGAAATCAGTATATTTCTTATTTGATTGCTGACCGCAATGATATGATTAGACCGAGATACAACAAATTTCTGCAAGATGCGGTAGACTCTATTACGTAAAGGTTCTTTCAGAGCATCACTTCCAACAAAAGTTATTATGAGAGGCTTTCTTTTTATGATCGCTGCAAAGAGGGCAGAGTGAAATCCGTAATATGCATGAACTACGTCATAAGAACTGAAAAGCAAATAGAAGATATTTCTTAAAATAAAAGGCAAATAAGCAATAAAGCCTTCCCGATTCTTCACCACTTTTTTTATGCGGAACCCCTCACTTTCCAGATCCTGTACTTGCCGTTTTATAAAAATCCCGAGGTGGGACTTCTTGCTAGGATACATATTGCTGATAATTATGACTTTCACCTTTTTATACCTTGCCTTAACAAATAAAAAGTCGATTCCATAACTCAAAAGTCAAAAGCCTGGAGATAATTTCTATATGATTGTATTTGCCTTTAATGTGTTCTTCCAGGACACCTTCCACAGCTTTGACATTCAAAAAATTTCTACTATACGTTTTTCTATCCAATAATATACTGCGGATAAAACTAATCAAATTTTCATTTTCTCTTGACCATTGAGCATACTTGATAAAGAGATTAATTGGGCCAGCCTTAAGATGCTTGCTATTAGTCGGCTTGTTGCCAACCATGCCAATCTTTTTCTTTAAATGTTTTCTGATTAAATGCAGAGTCATCTTGAGAAATGTATTGGTTGCATCGATGGGCAACCCGGTCTTTTCCCAGGGAATTTTGGAGAGTTGGGGAAAAAGTCGTAAAAAAGTCCGAGTGTATAGATATTGATATCTTCTCTCTTGAGGAGGAGTGTCAATGATGAAGTCAACAAGATCGTTATCAAAAAAAGGGCTTCTAACTTCCACATGAGTCCTCTTAACAAGATTCCCATAGTTCACAAACCGTCGCACGTATTGAGTAGCGATACAATAATCAATAATGCTACTGGCAGTTTTGGACTTACATTTCTGGGAAACATTCTGGATAATCTCTTTTGGATAATTTTTAATTTTCTTATAATAAGAGTCTATGAAAAGAGACTTTGCCAGGTTTGTAGAAATAGGCTGAAAAAGATAGTCAGCAATTAACAATTTCTCTTTACTCTTGAAAATAGCAAAGGGATTAAAAAAACTGCCAAAGGGTTGCATTCCATCAAGGCAAACATCCGTGTAATCTCTTATTGATTCAAGCATCATATTTCCAACTGAATGCAGAAAAGATATCATTCCATCAGTTATATTTACTATCTTTTTCGCATCATTAATAATGTCCTCTGGTGAGATCTCAAGGTAATGATGGTCAGTTCCCATGAGATCCGATACCCGTTTGGCAATCTGGACGTCATCCATATCTTCTGTTCCAAAGGTAACGGTATTTATTGGGTAATATTCCCGAGGTATGCTTGCTAAAATAGTTCTGGAATCTAATCCACCGCTCAAAGGAACAGTAATTCTAACGCCATCTCTTACGTGTCTTTCTATTGCCTGCAACATGAGGTCCCCAAGTCTTTTTTCGTAGTAGTCCTGACCCTTGCTTTGTTTCTTATCTAGAAAATTAAAGTCCCAATAATTATGGATAAGAATTTCATTATTTTTAAAGACTAAAAAAGATGCGGGCGGGAGTAATCTAATTGACTCAAAATAAGTTCTATTTCCCATTACGAAGCCAAAGAAGAACAGGCTGGCAATAGCGCCATCATCAATATTCTTTGGAACATCATTACAGGTTGAAATTGCTTTCACTTCTGAAGCCAAGTATAGTTTACTGTTATTTTGTGAGTAATAAATAGGCCGCAGCCCATACCTGTCATTAAAAACACTCAATTTTTTTTCTTTCCAATCCCAAGCGACTATGTTGAAAGCCCCTTTTAACTTGAAAACAAAATCGTTTCTATATTTTTCATAAAGCGCCAGGAGAAGTTGTGGAGTGGACGGGGTTCCTTCAATGCCGATTTCGTCTTTTAATTCCCTATAATTATATATTTCACCGTGAAAGAATAGAGTATAACGACCATTATCACTATTTGCTGGCTGTAAATCTCTCCCAATTATTGCGTGAGTTATGTGACCCAAGGCCAGAGGCCCTTTTATGTATATTTTAGGCTCGTACCATTCATAATGTCTTAGTGAATAGCACATTTTGCTTATCTGTTCCAATTGTACGGACTCATCTCTTGTTAATGAAAGGTCTATCATCCCTGCAATGCCCGGCATCACAAAACTCCACAAAAAGGGGATAGGGTACTTCTTCTCCTTCTATCCCGCCACTTTTCTGTTCATAGAATTGTTACACTTTCTCTCTGTCTATAATCGGGTGAGTTTCTTTGGATATTTACTATCTCCCTATCATTTATGTAAATTCGAGCTTTATGTTTATCCGGGACGTAGAAAGTCACACCATGCAAATCTTTTGTAGTGGGAACGAACGACCCAAAAACTGGGTCTTCCACGCTGAAGATTGTAATAATTATTTCATCCTTTCTAGTCTCATATAACCAGTTTAAATACTTATGATTAAGATAATAATTCAGTAACCTAGAAGTGGTGGTAACATAAATATTTCCTCTTTCGAATTCGCTTGCTAAGTTTCGTAGTGTGATTTGTGTTTCCTCTGCAATCACCTGTGAGCAATCAGAATTTTTCCCTAAGTGGGTATAAACGATCATATAACCACCAACTTTCTTTAGCCTCTTCAGCGTCCGTTTTGAAATCACGTAGGCCAAGCGTCTGCAAGTGGCCGTACGTCGCAATCCCGACCAATAGTTATTAAATCTCATAAACTCATAGACCCTTTGTCCATCATCAAGTTTGGTTATTCGGACGAGCTCGTTTTTCTTATGCATAGCATATTTCTTATTTCCAAAGACAGCTAAAATATTTTTTGAAAAATCTTTTCCCATATTAATTAATGAATGGACAGGATGGTCAGGGTCGTAAATACTGGTAAAGGTTGTTATAGTTATAGGTGTAGACTGTCCTATAATGCATGTTACCTTCCCAAGCCAAACAAACTTTACTCCATAGGCTATTGTCAAGTCAGCATGATAGGTATCTGAGCTAACCACATCCCCTAAACCGAAGGTAACATCCTTACCAAAGTTGGAAACTGCTCGGCCATGGTCAACCCATATATCAACCTTGCATCCGTATTTGCTTAATTCTTCCAGTGCCCTAACCGCATCTTTGCGGCAAAAATCAGCTTTATCTCCATAAGAGTGCAAACAATCAATCAATCCAGCCTTAATAAATTTCCTAATAGTCTCAGCGCCAGAGGAAGGCCCATTGTTAGAATCTCCAAAATACGAAAAAGAATTATCACTGTACATAAAAAAGCTGTTACCAATTTCTAACCCGAGCCCTTTCCCCATATTATCCATCTCTTTACTGTTGAGGAATTTCTGAATCTCTAAAAATTCCTCCTTTGTTGCAGTTCCATCAATATCGCTACAAATCGTCATTGCAGCCTTATAAGGATAAGGAAATTTACGTAATGCAACTTCCTTCTTTTTCCTATCGGCTTTATATGAGCGATTCGCTTTACAATTAACTTTTTTGGTCTGTGAACGCGATTCTAATGCCTTGTCATATACTTCTTTAGTTTTCCTTGCTATATCTTCCCATGATAGCTCTCTTTTCGTTTTACTATACGCATTCTCTCCCATCTTCTCTCGCATGTCTCTATCTTTCAACAACTTGATTATGGCTTCTGCCAATTCTCTTGAATCTCTTGGAGGAACAATGTAACCAGTTCTTCCATTATCTACAACTTCTGGAATGCTACCGACATCAGTTGCCACCACCGGTTTTTTGAAAGCGTAGGCCAGAGGAATTACTCCGCTTTGTGATGCGGTGATGTAAGGCAATACTACAATACTAGCCTTTTGGAAAAGTTCTGCGACCGTCTCATTTGGTATGTAGTGATTATAAATAATAAATTTTTCCTTATGTACCATCATTTCTCGGTACTTTTGAAAATCCTCACCTTTACCTGCAATCACTATTCTTGCGGAGGGAACCTCTTCAGTGATAAGTGGTTCTGCCTCAATTAAGTATCGCAAGCCTTTATATTCCCAAATTCTCCCGAAAAACAAAATCAAATGTCCCTCTTCTCCAAATTTGTCTTCAGCAAACTTTTTATAGAAAGAAAATTCACCGTGGGGAATAACATTTATACTGCTCATGGGAATACTGTAATCTTCCACTAACGTGTTCTTAAGGTTGCTTCCATGAACAATTAATTGTGAGGAATTTCTCTTAGCAATATCATGGATAAATAGCGGGATTCGTTGAGATGGCTTATCCTTGTAATGCCACTTAACATCATGTATTGTAGTAACCAAAGAATATTTCTTGTTCAGGTGCGGTAAGGCAAAATTAAACCATGGATGGCCTTCCTGCAAATGTATAACATTAGGTTTAAGCCTATTTATTTCCTGAAGTATTCTATAAAACATTAACAAATTGGTGATATAACGAAGCCGAGGTTGGTTAAAAGACTTTAGATTTACATCTTTTTCTATCATCTCTGCGTACGGCTTTACCTTATTTCTCGGTACCATAAGTATTACATTTACTAGTTTTGACAATGCATTGGCTAACTGGATACTATATTCAATAAAACCAAATGAAAGCAAAACAATGCGCATATCACTTATCTCATTTTCTTACCAGAAATTTGATATTCGGGAAAAACATATAGATAGGAAGTGGTATTTTCGATGTGACCCCTGCTAGTTTTCTTGTTGCACTACTTCTATTTCCAACGTTTATAAGGTCTTTCGATGTTCTTTCTATCCTGAAACCTACTTCTCTTAAACTAGAAGCAAGACAACGATATGTCAGGAGCTGCACATCCCATACGTCATCTTTTCTTCGGCTCCTTCTAACTTTGACATACCGCTCACAAGTTCGACTTGGCAACCAGCCAGCAAATAACAAATTGGAATGTGGTTCTATCGGCCATATTTTATTGGGAGTTGAGAAATAAGCAACTCCACCTTTTCTTAAAACCCTATAGATTTCTTCAATACAAAGCTTATAATCCTTAATGTGTTCAAGAACTTGGTCACAGAAACAAACATCAAAACTCCCATCTGAAAATGGTAGCCGTCTTGCATCACCTTGAACAAGATCAATATCTACACCTTGTTCAACTGCTCTTAATTTTGCTAACCTCAAACCTAGCCCATTCATCGAATAGTCTAATCCAACAACCTTGCTTCCTTGTATTTTAAACGCAAGACTTGCAGCGCCAGTTCCACACCCGATGTCTAACACCAGCGCCTCAGATAGCACTTCTTTTGAAAAAATGGTACCGATTATTCCAATCTTGTGACTAACAGCAGAACGGTGAGATTGAATCCAAAAATTATAACAGCGATTATTCTTGCCATGTAACCTCTCTATACAGCACTCTATTTCACGCATAAACTTGTCGCTTTCGACAAATTTTTTTTTCATCTTGTAACCTTTTTTACGATTATCTCTGCCACCGAAGAAACTAATGCTTAAGACGGTCCTGTTTATAACACCTCCGATTTTGTAACAAAGCTAGGTCCTCTTTCTCTTTCCCATAACCTTCGGAAAAGTTGTATATCAGTTTGTGAAAACGTTCTCAGAACCAACAGGAAAAAGAGATAAACTAATGCCGATATAAATACCAACATGAGGAGGTTAACCTGTCTGAATAACAGAATGATCATTCCCATCATAACTCCTGAAATAATCGGTTTTCCGACAATTTGGATAAAATTTACTCTGAATAAATTCTTGGAAATGAAAGAGTATTGCAAACCTAAGAATAAACAGATTGAGACAAACGTAGCTATAGCTGCTCCAAGAAAGTCCAACTTTGGTATTAATAATAAATTCAAGCTCACATTGCAAATTAAACCGATAATGTTAACCCGCAAGTCTATCCTCTGATTATTGCTGGCAATCAATGCATAAGCAAATACTAAAACCGTACTAAAGGGAACTAACGTCCAAATCAGAATACGCAAAGCGTCCGCAGAGGGTAAAAACTCACTCTTAAAAAACAACGCTACGAATTTGTTAGCTAAGATTGTTATCCCAATAGCGATCGGCAAATTCGCAATAAGAATATATTTGATAGATTTCTTGCAAACCATTTCAAATCTCTCTCTTGAAAATCTAAATAATCTGAAGATAACGGGCTGAACTGCTGCGACATAGCCCATTGGGACTATTCTGCATGCAGTCATCAATTTGTAGGCCGCAGAATAAAAACCGACTGAAGAGGCCCCTTTGAGCTTGGAAAGCATGAGCACATCCACATTCCAATAAATAGTGGAAAAGATAAATATAAGAGTAAAAGTAGGAGCGGCTTTGATAATCCATTCACAGAATCTAAAATCGACCTTAAATAACGGCTTTTCAATGCACCCAAGGACAAAATATAAACTCATAAAAAAAGCCAAAATATGACCACCTAAGACTACGATTATTAACTTTACTAAGCCATAGCCCTTGAATAGAATATATAAACCAAGAAGAACTTTAAACAAATCTCCGGCTACAATAGGAAGACTGACGAATTCAAGCCTTTCATAAGCTCTGCATATTGATTGACAAACTATGGCTAATGTCGCCGGTATCAAAGAAAAACTCAGAATATAAACGGCCATAGCCATATCGTGTGGATAATCTAGCAGGTACCCTGTAAGACACATTGCTCCTGCCATAAGAATTGAGAAGAAAAATCCAATAAAAGAGGCATTAATTAAATACTTACCCGCTTTTGTTCTATCTTTGGCAACCTCTCTTGTAATTAAGTGCTCGAATCCCAAGGAGGAGATGGTTTGAAAGATGAAAAAAAGGGAAAGAGCTACAGAAAATTTTCCCAGCCCAGAAACCCCTAGAAGTCGACCAACATATAATACCAATACAAAGGAGCATACCGGCCCCACAACCCCAGATAACAATATTGCCCCGGTATTCTTAACTATTCTCCTGACAGTATTCATTTGATTTATCTCCAAATTAAGAGTAAAGACTTGAACAGAATATTAAAATAACTGTCTAAAACTGGGTTCTGTCTGCTCTTCCATTTTTCTTATCGCTACAACGAGGCCGGCTAAAAACCAAAATATAAGGAATAGATGGTTTCCCAGAGATGCCGCGTCTACCAGGCCGTGAACCAAAAAGGCCGTGATTCCTCCAAGCATACCAATGGATACGGCTGTCATGAAACCCTGGCTTGACTTAATGTAACGCGATCCTTCTCTATATACCATAAATATCAGCCAGATAAAGACTGCAAGGCCAATAATACCCATTTCTGCTGCAACTTGTAAGAATATATTGTGCACCTGGTAGGTGGTTATAGATGTAACTCCGATGTCGGTTGTATCATAATACTGCATAACCTCTGTATAGTTATTAATACCTACGCCTAGGAGTGGATTAGCCTTTATTATGGAATACGCTACCTGCATCAAAGGAATGCGTGACCATGCAGCACCATAATCGTCACTAAAAACTCGACGATTGACTATGTTTAAAAATTGAGGGTTAGCGCTGACTATAATGAAGATAATAATCAAAATAGCGATAATGGATGCTGAGAAATTATTTAGGCCCGTTTTTCCTTTGGCTTTCGAAAAACTTAATAAAATTACTATTAAGGTAACTACTACGAAGCTATACCAGCCTGCCCTTGAGAGAGTGCAAATTAGGCCACCAATTCCAACAACTAATGTTAAACCGCACATTAACTTGTAAACTCCCCTTATTTTGGAAAACAGCAAACTAACTGGGATGGGCAAAATAAACGTAAGATACCAGGCAAAATCATTGTAAGATACCCAGGTACCTGAAATCCTGGATAATGGCTTACCAAGTTTTATATATCCTAACTTTTCAGGACCACCCAATATACTTGGAACAAACGGACGGTCAAATTTGTATTGGGCAAGGCCGAGCAGACTTTCTAAGAAGAGTCCCAAAAGTAAGAAAACAACTACAAATTGGATTTCTTTCCTGTCTCTGAGGTTATTTGCAATGTAAAGAAACCCAAGGTACATTTTAAATACTTCGACTATCTCAAACAGGCTCAATCCTGGGAAAGAAGCATTTGCCATCGACAATGTAGCAATACCAATTAGGCAAAAGAAAGGTAAGCTTACTCTGGGGAAAAAGTTAATCTTCAAATCTTTATTTCTTACAAGTTCGCTAATCCAAAGTATGTATAAAACGGTAAGTATAATATCAAACAAAGATATTATGAACCCGGCTGCTCCGCCGAGATGCCCGCTATGACGAATAGTTATATCCAGTTGTATTGGTAAGGTAAAGACTAACATCCCCAAAAAGAAACGCTTCACATCTCCAGTCAGCACTGCGACAAATGGAACCATCATTCCTATGGCCGCAAGGATTCCCCACCTGGCCGGAAGAAAATTGAGGAATAACATAAATAATCCAAACGATATCCCACCGAGAATAATAATAGCTGGCCAGGCAATCTTGTATCTTTCTGTTATTGCAAGGTTGGAAAAAGACACAGTTTTTCCCTTTAGAATCTTAGACCCAGGCTGACCCGGTGGGCGGCTTCCAATCTATTCGCCAGGCCGAAGGCATAGTTAATGGAGTAATTGCGGTATATAAATCCCGTACCCAGAGTCAATCCGGTATCATCTATATTGAACCTATAGCCGATTCTTCCCTGGACTATTTCTCGCCAGTCAAACTCAAAACCAACTGCTGGAGTAATCAACTGTTCATACACCAGAAAAGGGAAGTCAATGCTCACCAGAATTTTCTGATTGTCAAAGGGCTTCTCGTAAGCTGCCCCTACAGAAATCGTCAAAGGAAGGGAATCACTTTCATCAAGAAATTTAAGCTTTGTTCCCAAATTTCGAATTGCCAAGCCTATATTCAATCCCTCAAGCGGCGGATAATAGAGCCCGCCCAAGTCTATTGCAAAAGCTGTGCCAGTCTGCTCTTCCACAAGTTTAGAAGAAATTATCTTGAGATTTATACCCGTTGGCAAATTCTCTAAGAACTTCCGGGCAAAGCCAGCTACTATTACAATATCCTGCTCTGCCTTTGCCGTCCACTCATCGCCATCAAGGTTAATCATCTCAATGTCTCCCGCCGTGTAATAGGAGAAAGCCCCTCCAAGAATTCCAAAGGGAGTGGGCTGACCATAGAGAAGGGTCATAAAGTTATCGTCGGCCAGTCCACGCTGATAACTGAAGGAAACCTCTCGATTAGAAAGAGAAATAAGGCTCGCTGGATTATAATGTATAACACATATTTCTCCCCCAACCGCAGTGTAGGCCTCTGCCATACCGGAAGCGCGCGCTCCCACCGGCTGGTCAAGTACAATCGCGCCAGATGTTCCAGGCCCCTTTGCCCATAATACGGTTGTCGTAATTACAACTAGAAAAATAGAAAGAAAAAGAGTTTTTTTCACCTTTGCCTCCTATTTCAGAACTGCAACTTTCTTGGTAGCCTTTATTCCCGGGCCTTCTACGAAGACCAAATAAATTCCCGAAGCCACCAAATCATTTTCATTGTTCCTGCAATTCCATTCAATGACATCTCCAACTCCTAACACATCTTTACTTTTTTCCCACACGAGCAAGCCTATCAAATCAAAAATCTCCACATTTACTGTTCCCGCACTGGCAGGCCAGAAATGGATCTCTGCCACCTCGCCTTTCAGAGGATTAACATAGCCATTTTGCCCTCCCACAATTTTTACATCACCTATTCCTGAAAATTCAATAGGCTCTACATCGGGGGCGTCAAGAGGACTGGTCGGTGCGCCTGCCGCCAGACCATTCCAGAGGTCTTTTGCCTCAAAGTAATAAGTGTAGTCGTCCCCTGGCTCTAATCTATTCTTAGTGAAAGTATAGAGTTTACCGTTTGTGTAATTTGTATCTCCCGGGTCAACCTGGTTCATAGTAAACGGACTTCCTTCTATCTCTAACCCTGCCTTTTTGATATGCAGCCTGGGATGGCCTGATGCTGGAGGGTCGTTGTCCGGGTCAGTATACTTTACCCTGTAAACAAAATCAGTATTAGGATAGCCGATTTCAGGATGTAACCCATCTGAGGTGTAATTTGTTTTTCCTGTCCAAGACAATGCAGGAGCATGGTTTGCCACGTCGGGTGCGTCAACAAGAATGGTCGGTAGCCCGTTCGCTGGAATATTCCAAAAGTCCTTTGCCCTAAAGTAATAAGTATAGTCATCCCCCGGCCCTAATTTAGTCTTGGTGAAAGTATAGAGCTTACCATCTGTGTAATTTGTATCTCCCGGGTCGACCTGGTTCATAGTAAACGGACTTCCTTCTATATCTAATCCTCCCTTCTTGATGTGGAGTTTGGGAAAGCCCAGTGCCGGAGGGTCACCATAGTCACCATCCTGGTCAGTATACTTTACCCTATAGACAAAATCAGTATTGGGATAGCCAGTTTCAGGATTTAAGCCATCAGAAGTATAGTCGCCTTCTCCTATCCAGGATAATGTGGGAGCGTGATTTCCGACCGGTGCGATGTCCGGACCGCCGTGAGGACTGGTTGGGGCGCCAGTTGCTGAGGTATTCCAAACGTCTTTTGCCTCAAAGAAATAAGTATAGTCTGTTCCCGGCTCTAACCCACTTTTAGTGTAAGTATAAAGTTTCCCGTCACTATAATTTGTATCTCCCGCTTCTACTTCATTCATAGTAAACGGGCTTCCGGTTATCTCTGTACTACCCTTTAAAATATATAATTTAGGATAATCTGAAGCTGGAGCCTCGTTGTCCTGGTCAGTATACTCTACCCTATAGACGAAATTGGTAGTGGGATAGCCGGTTTCAGGATTTAAGCCGTCAGAAATGTAGTCTACTTCTCCCGTCCAGGATAATGTGGGAGGACGGTTTGTAACATCCGGGGCGTCTTTAGCGCTGGTTGGTGCGCCTGTTGCTGGAGTATTCCAAATGTCTTTTGCTTCAAAATAATAGGAATAATCCGTCCCTAATACTAATCCACTTTTGCTATAGGTATAAACCTTGCCGTCGCTATAAGTCGTATCTCCCGCATCTACTTCGCTCATGATAAATGGACTTCCGGTTATCTCTGAATTACCCTTAATAATATGTAACTTGGGATAATCTGATGCTGGAGCATTATTGTCCTTGTCTGTATACTTTACCTTATAAACAAAATCAGTGTTCGGATAGCCTGCTTCGGGATGTAAGCCATCAGAGATATAATTTGTCTCTCCTGTCCAGGATAATGTGGGAGCATTGTTCCATTTGAGATAGTAAATATCATAGTTCGCTGATGGGCTATCGCGCCAGGCAATGTGCGGATTGCCTGAACTATCTAAACGAAGGGAAGCAAGCCCAGAATCTCCAGGGTTGTTTGAGATATTTATTGATTCCCGTCCTGAACCATCGGCATCTACCCATGCTGTGCCATCCCATTTAAGATAATACACATCGTTATTATTTACCGAAACGCGTTCAAACCAGGCAATATGGGGATTCCCCAAACTATCTAAACGAAAAGAAGGGTGAAAAGAAGTTGCATCAGTATTTGAGATATTTATCGATTCCCGTCCTGAACCATCGGCATCTACCCATGCCGTGCCATTCCACTTGAGATAATAAATATCATGTTTCCCTGAAGCGAAATCATACCAGACAATATGGGGATTCCCTGAACTATCTAAGCAAAGGGAAGCATACTCAGAATCTCCAGGGTTGTTTGAGATATTTATTAATTCCTGTCCTGAACCATCGGCATCTACCCATGCCGTGCCATTCCACTTAAGATAATAAATATCAAAAGAGTTTCCTGAACTAGAAGTAGAATCATGCCAGGCAATGTGGGGATTCCCTAGGCTATCTAAATAAAGGAAAGGATTCTCGGAGTTACCACTGGTATTAGAGACATTTATTCTTTCCTGTCCTGAACCGTCAACGTCTACCCAAGCCGCCCCATTCCACTTAAGATAATAAATCTCCCCGTTTCCTAAAATACGTTCAAACCAAGCAATGTGGGGGTTACCCAAACTATCCAAACAAAGAGAAGGGTAAAAAGAGTCCGTGCTAGTATTTGAGATATTTATTGCTTCCTGTCCTGAACCATCGGCATCTACCCATTCTACGCCATTCCACTTAAGGTAATAGATGTCATAGTTTCCTGGACTATAGTCCTTCCAAGCAATGTGAGGATTTCCTGAACCGTCTAAACAAAGAGAAGGACGATAAGAACTCCCCGTATTTGAGATCTTTATTGATTCCCGTCCTGAACCATCAGCATCAACCCAGGCTGCGCCATTCCATTTGAGATAATAAATGTCATCGATTCCGGAACTATTATCTTCCCAAGTAATATGAGGATTACCTGAATTATCCACAGAAAGAGAAGGATAGGTAGAATTTCCACTATTGCCTGAGATATTTATTGCTTCCTGTCCTGAACCATCTGTGTCTACCCATATTGCCCAGACAGAACTTGCAAATACTAAAACAGGGAAAAAGGATAAGACACCGTGATACGCACATTTTTTGAAAAACCTTAACAGTTGTATGCATCCTATTTGCCTAGCCATGTCAAAACCTCCTCTCTTTGCTCCAAAAAGAGCAATCTTCAACCGAACCTTCTACATAGACATCATCTAATTTTGTATTTACAGCAATATTTTTATAGCCGGCGTTTATATATTCTCTCAGGAACGAAATGTTTCTGTTTATTCAGTACTGCACCCAATATATTGGCTTGGTTATCCTGTAAAGTTGCATACGCCTGGTGAATATCATCTTTTGGGGTCTTGCCTGATTGGATGACAAGTAATACTCCATCCACTTGAGAACTCAACACAGTCGCGTCGCTATAAGGAATAACCGGAGGCGAGTCTACCAGAATCAGGTCAAATTGTGATTTTAGCTCTCTGACAAGTTCCCTTAGTTTCCCTGTTTCCAGCAATTCTACTGGATAAGATGATAGATTTCCGGAAGTAATTACTTTAAGATTTTCTTTTTCTGTGTGGATTATTCCTGAATCCAAGCCTATACTTCCCTCTAAAATTTCAGTTAGTCCAGGACTTTGATTTAGGGTTAATCTACTATGTATAGTAGGATAGCGCAAATCTGAATCAATCAGGAGAGTTCTCAACCCAGGAAGGTCAGACATCGCTAAGGCCAAGTTGACCGCAGTAGTAGTTTTACCCTCATAGTGATTGGCACTGGTTATTAAGATAGCCTTCATTGACTTGTCCTGAACGGTGCGCAAGAAGTTTGTGCGTAGAGCCCTGTAAGCCTCTCCGGTGGGAGATTTCTCTTCAGGCAAGGTTAAGGATGTGTCAGGGTTCGTGGGTTCATCCATCTTGAATCTCTCCTTTTTTCAGCGTTTGAATCCCAGGAAAAATTTTCTTCCCTTTTTTGGCGTTGAAGGAATAATTCCTAAAACTTTCAGGTGCAAGTACTGTTCTAAATCTTTAGAACTCTTCATTGAAGAATCTCGATATTCAGCAAAGAATGCCATGCCCAGACCAAAAGCCATACCCATAAAACCTCCCAGGACAACCAATATTGCCCTCTGTTTTCTCAATGGATAGGGAGGCGGAACAGCCGGGTCGATCACTCTCGCGCTTCCCATTCCTTGCATTTCTGCTACTTCAGAGATGCGAGCCTCTTCCAATTTTTTCAATAACAACAAATACATATCTTCGCTACTCTTAACGGCACGTGTGAGCCTGGCTAACTCTAGTTCCTTCTGGGGCAAGCTGTCAAGTTTAGCCGTCATTTTCCTTATTTCTTCTTTCGTGCGGACTACCCGAGGGTCCTGCTCAGGATATTCGGCCAGGTCGCCAGATAACGAAGCATTGAGTTCTGACAGCCTGGTCAAAATGTAAGTTCTTTCTGCTGTCAGGTCTGCCATTTTCTCTCTCTGCTTAAACTCTTGCAAGGCCCTATCAGACTCGCTGAGTCTTTGTTGGGCTATCTTAACCTGTTGGGCTATGAAGTCATGGGCGCCGCGAGTTCTACTGAGCGAAGCCTCATATGTGTAATTTATGTAAATCTCAGCCACGGTATTTACTATCCGGGCAGCTTCTTCGGGGTCTTTTGCCTTTAAACCAATCTCAATTATGTTAGGACCACTGGTTGAGCCTACAGATAGGCTCTTCTGCAAATCGCGGATTGCCTCTTCAAAAGGGGCAGGACTGGTTCGGAAAAATTTGTTGAGTAGCGTCTTGATTAAAGATGGAGGCCCAATCTTCTCGTCCAATCTGAGCTGGCTGACGACCTTTTCGGCAATAATTCGGCTTCTTATTATTTCTTTCTGATTGGCAATAAACGACGCTCTAGCGCCAAAAGTAAGCGAGCCCATTTCAAGATAAGGCACCTCCGTTGGCTCTACCATAATCGTAGTTGAGACTTCATAGACAGGCGGCATGCGAAAAGTTCCTATGGTTGCCACCAGGGAAACACTGAGAAAACCTGCGATGATAAGAACTTTTCTGGCAGATATAATCTGTGACAACTCATGAAAGCTCGTAGTTTTCTCTTCCATATTTTCCATGGGCTCTGTTCCCTTCATAACAAAATACTAATCTCTACCGAGTGTATCAATCATTACGAAGAAGGCCATTATTGGCAGTATCCCTCCAATAAACCAGCGGTCAAAAATATTCCATGCCGATGTCTTCTTTGGCACATAAACGATATCGCCTGGCATTACGGTAAAGTCTTCCGTTGCATTTCCTCCCAGTATGACCTTCTTCAAATTCGCTTCCGTTACTTTTGGACTTTCCCCCGCCCGCCTTCGGGTTACGGTAACCTTTTCTAAGGAGGCAGTTTCCGTATAACTTCCCGCCATAGCTATGGCCTCCAGCACAGTGACATCCTCTCCAACAAGATAAGGCCCAGGCCTTGCCACTTGACCCAGAACCAGCACTTGTTTACTTCTGATACCAACGGTACTAACTATAACTGTCACTTCTGGATTCTGAACATATTTTGAGAGCTTTTTGGTAATCGCCTCGTCCAATTCTGCTGGCGTTAACCCACTGGCATTTACATCTCCTATTAGCGAGAACGATATTTTTCCATCAGGTCGAACGGTAACCACCCTATTAAGTTCGGGATGCTGCCACACTGAAAGGTCCAGCACATCTTCGGGGCCTATGATATACGAAATTTTTTCCTGCGGAAGGAGATTAGGTGTATTTAGCAGAAGCAGAACTGGAAGCAAACAGAAAACTATAATCTTTTTGACTGGCATATCCTGGGGACCTCCTCATCCAAAATGGGAACCCGGCCTACCATTTCCCTTTCAACCTATTTTAGTGGGCTTCTCAAATTTTACAATAGGATAAATGGATAATTTTATTACTTCTTTTGTCGCCAAAGAGACCCTAAATTATTTGGGTCTTTCGGGCAAAAAGCCTAACCCAGTTGGCAGAATTTCTCGTCCCTATTTTCGACAGGACGTTTCTCAACTTCTCTGGCCGAGTAAAGAATGATGTGACACACTTTGCAAATTGAAAGAACGAACGCGAGCCCATTTATTGAAATCAGTCTTTCAATTGGCAAAAAAATCAAGCCAGGACGTCAATATCTTCTAATAGCGTTCAGAATTCTTTCTTCGAGGTCCTTCTCTGTTTTTACACCCTCGACATTAATGTCTAATTTCATAAAGGCACTAATTAGAGCTCTTATTATGTAAGACCGAGGCAATTTGTAGCCCTTTTTCTTTTTCATCGTCCTCGACAATTGGTAAAACCAATCGACAGCCTCGTCAGAAATAGTGATAGTAACCTTGTGTAAGCCTTTTATTACATCTGACCTAAATCGTTTGTAGTCCTTTACCATATCCGGCATTTTTACTATTCCTCTGACTGGAAACAAATAATATTCCAGCAAGTCTACAGGAATGTTTTTGGCTAATTTTACTTGCCAGTCTCATTTTTGGCAATAGGGCGTAGGTATAATTTTGGGAAGTTTTTTGATGAAAAAAAGGCCCATAGAAAATGGGCCTTTTCGGTACAACTTCTACCAGAGTAGCAATAAATAAAAAATCCTAAATTCCTTTTTTGCTAAAGGATTTAGGATTTCCCCCTTATGAGGAGCATTAAATAGAGCTCCCCACTAATATTTTATTATGGATAGGACCCTGTGACCTTTCAGTTTTTCCCTGCCCTTCAGGTCTGTCAGCTCTATCAAGAAGCAGACTCCCACTACCTTTCCCTTCAATTTCTTTACCAGGTCCACTACTGCCTTAGCTGTCCCTCCCGTAGCCAAAAGGTCATCAACGATAAGTACATTAGAGCCCTCGGAGAAAGCGTCGGCATGCATCTGTAAGGTATCGGTCCCATATTCAAGGTCGTAGGTTGCTTCAACAGTCTTATAGGGCAATTTTCCTTTCTTCCGTACAGGGATAATGCCAGCCTTCAATTTATAGGCTAATGGAGAGGCAATAATGAAACCGCGCGATTCGACAGCAACAATCTTATCAATCTTTTTCCCTTCATAATGCTTAGCTATGATATCAATTGCCCGGCGAAACTGCGGTCCATTCTGGAGCAGGGTCGTAATGTCTCTAAAAAGAATTCCCTGCTTGGGAAAATCGGGAATACTGCGGATTAGTTTCTTGAGTTCTTGCATCTTAAATTTCCCTATCTCAATTCATGAAGCTGTGTTCTCAGGACAATTTTTTTCAATCTCTCTACTGCCCTTTTTTCTATTTGTCTTATTCTTTCGCGAGAGAGATTCATTCTTTCTCCCACTTCCCTGAGGTTGTACCCTTTACCGTCAACCATTCCATACCTCAACTTGATGACTTTCAATTCCTGAGGAGTTAGCTTTTTCAAGATTTCTGCCAGCTCTTCATGAGACTTTATTAAATCTACAACGTAGTCCGGTGATTCCTTTGCTTCCTCTCGAATCAAATCTTTCAGGAAAATGTCAAATTTATCTCCGAGAGGACTGTCCAGAGAACCGACTTTTTCAAAGACCTGAATTTCTTGCAAAAATTTCTGAGTTTTCTTTATGGAAAGTCGTAGCCTCTTTGCCAGCTCTGCTGCAGTTGGCTGCCTTGCTAACTCAGATTGCATTTTTTCCGAGACATTGATGAGCTTCTTTATTGTTTCGTAGGCGTAGAGTGGAATGTGGATGGTCTTGGTCTGGTTTAGTATTGCCCGTTGGATATATTGTCTGATCCACCAGAAAGCGTAAGTGGAAAAGTTGTAACCCATTTTGGGGTCGTATTTTTCAATTGCTTTTATAAGACCTACATTTCCTTCCTCTATTAAATCGAGAAAGTCAAGACCATAACAAGAGTATCTCTTGGCAATGCTGATGACCAACCTCAAATTCCCCTCTATCATTCGCTTTTTTGCCTGACCATCTCCCCCTTTTATTCTAGGGAATAGTTTAGTCATCTCTTCTTCAGTGGCCTGGGGAATTGTCCGCAGCGCCTGCATATACAATTTTACTGAATCTAAACTGTCTCCCATTTCATCTATTTAAGGAAATAGTAGATTCTAAGGCAGATAAAACACAGGATTGACCGCTTTGCCCCTCTCTCTTATTTCAAAGTGGAGATGGGTTACTTCAGCCCACCCAGTTGCACCAACTTCAGCGATCACCTGTCCTTTTTTTACTAATTCCCCCTCTCTGACTAAATTTATTCTATTATGAGCGTACACGCTGGAATAGTCCTCGTTATGTTTGATTAACACCATATTGCCGTACCCACGGAGCTTGTTACCGCTATAGGTGACTACACCATCGTAGATACTTCTTATCGGCGTTCCTTCACTGGCTTTAATATCCAACCCCTGGTGGCGCTTACCGCTCTGTTTTCCAAATCCGAACAATATCTCTCCCTCCAAGGGCCAGCAGAAATCGAGTAGTTGTGGTGGTTCTTGCGCTCTTTGTTCCAGTAGCGGAGAAGGAGGTTTGGGAACATAGGCTAAAGTATCTTTTCGCTCTTTAGCGCCCGGGACAAATAGCACCTGTCCTGCTCTAATCTTTGTGGCGTCAGATAGATGATTAATCCTGGCCAGCCTATCTATGTCAACTTCATATACCCGGGAAATTCTCCACAGCGTCTCACCTTTCTGCACTCTATGGTAGATTCCCGAGGGGAAAAGAGCGCAGCCAGAAATTAGAATTAATGCAAAGAGCGTAGCGAGATAGATTTTGCCAAGCTCATTATAAGCAAAATTATGCTTTATTGTCAAGACTAAAGCCTCCAGATCGGGGCGAGCCGATTTGAACGGCCGACCTCACGGTCCCGAACCGTGCGCTCTTAACCGACTGAGCTACGCCCCGACTTCTCTTAAAGCATTTAACTGGAGTGGCGAAGCTTCGCGATTATAATGCGGAGCTATCGCTTTTTCAAAAAAAGTACCTGTCACCATTTTTAAGAGAAAAAGGTGCCTGTCACCATTTTTCTACCAGAATAGATTAATTATGCCGAGACTGGCAAGAGTAACGATTATTCCAGCGATCAAAACGCCATTGGCTATAGATAGCGTCGCCCAGGTTCTCCTGATGCCAAAAAGAAAAGCTGCCACGCATCCAGTCCACGCTCCAGTCATTGGTAGGGGGATAGCTACAAAGACCATAAGACCGATAGCTCCGTATTTCTCTACCAGCCTGCTTCTCTTCTTAGTGCGAGCGAAAAGCCAACTGAAGAACTTCTCCGCCCAATTGAACTTCATGCTCAGCCACTTAGATAGAGACTCGAGAAACAAGAGAAGCGGTATCACCGGAATCAAATTCCCAATTATTGATAGAAAATACGCCTTTGCAATAGAGAAACCAAAAACACCGAGCGCCAATGGGATAGAGCCGCGCAGTTCTGAAATAGGCAAGCTAGCTACAACTACTGTCACAAGCTCTGGCGGAAATAGTCGTTCCAAAAATTCAATTAATCCCTGAGCCATAATCACTCAACGTCGCCATACCCATACTCTCCGATTAAGGGCACGAACACGCAGCCACAAATAGACCTCTTTACCATCTTACCTTTTCTTTTTTCAATCAGGATTAAGTCCTGTGACCATCTACCACCTATGGGAATTACAAGCTTGCCCATTTCATCCAGCTGTTCAAATAGGGGTTGAGGGACATCGGGAGCACTGGCGGTAACTATAATTTTCTCGTACGGGGAGAATTCCTTCCAGCCTTTTGTTCCGTCGGCGACGAGAACTTTTACGTTCGGGTATTTTAAATCTTTAAGCAGCTTCTCTGCCCTTTCGGCTAACACCTTATGCCTTTCTATTGTATAGACCTCTTTCGCCAGTTCAGCAAGAATCGCTGCTTGATAGCCAGAGCCAGTTCCTATTTCCAGTGCTTTCTCGTCTTTTTTTAAATCGAGTAAATCCGTCATCAGGGCGACCATATAGGGTTGCGAAATAGTCTGTCCCTCTCCTATGGGAAGAGGATGGTCATTATAGGAGTGACTCCAGAACTCCTCTGGAACAAAGAGATGGCGGGGAACTTTTCGGAAAGCCTCAATTACTCTCGGAGTGACTACGCCTCGCCGCATTATCTGCTGGGTAACCATCTCCTCCTGTAGACTCTTAAAATCAATCACATTTCCTCTATAGAAATAGTCTAAGAATTAACTCTCTAATTCCGTGAACGCCTAAGGCTATAAGAGACGCTCCTACGATACTGCCTAAACATATGAGAAAGGACCCTCGGGAAATTTTCAACCTGAGAAGCCGTGATAAGAGCACGCCCGACCATATCCCTCCTCCCACAAACGGCAATGCAGCTACAACTATAACACCTAACTGTCCCCATTGCTGGGCTCGCCTGAGAATTCGGGAATGGAGTTTTCGTTCTTTTCTCATAATTCCTAACTTGGTAAACCTTTCTGTTCCTTTCCTTAGAGAATGGATTAACACTCTCTGCCGGTGGAATGTGCTTCTTGAACCCACAACCCTATCAATCAGATGAAACCAGACCGGAACCGTAACCAAATCTATTGGCCAGGTGACACAGACCGCCCAATACCATTTATGAAATATGGCCAGAGCATAGGGAATAGACACAAGTCGGCCGAAAAAGAAATGGGTCAAAAAAATACTCGGTAATAACCATAAATATCTCATTGCTTCTCCCGGAAAAACAGATAATTAGATTCTATCAACCATAGCGTACTTCTTAGAAAACTTACTCTTTTTCCTCCTCTATCTCTTCTCCTGCCTTCTCTTTTGCTTTCTCCAGTAACATCTTTTTCATCATTCCTGGAAAACCGGGTCCTTTTTTCTTCTCTTCCTTTACCTCAGGCACAGTGAATAGGTCGTCGGAGAGACCCTGGTTAATCTCCAGGGTTTTGACCAGAGATGTGGACACAAGCTTACCATCCGCATACGTTTCAGTCTTGTAAGGTATTTCCCAGGTGCCCTTTACTTTCTTGAAGTCAGAAAGTATCCAAATTATCGTTTCCTTTTTCGGTCCTTTGCTTTCACCTTTGATTAGGTATAGATTTTTCTTATCAACCCATAACCTGGTAAATGGATACTCTGCTCCCTGTTCTATTTCTACCACATAACATTCTCGTTCACCAACTTTTTCTGTTCCCACAATCTTTGCCTTTTCTGACACCAGTTTCCACCAATTCCTGTCTTTCTGGTACTGCTTCTCTTCTTCGCCAGAAAGCTTTTTCATTCCCAGGAAAGGTGAAATCATCCAGGTATCTTTGCCGTCGTAAATGATAATTGTCTCCATTCCTGCAGGCATTTCAGGAGCCTCCGGCATCTGAATCCTTGTCTCCATCCTGAACTTTTCGCCTTTCTTTAGCATCTTAATTTCTGAGACCATCTCCCCTTCCGGTGTAACTACCTTCATCTCCTGGAGAATAGTCATATCCTTGACCTCATTCTCGAACTTTGCATAGTTTGCCTCTGCTTGTTCAAGGATGGTTGCTAAGTCCTGGGCGAGAACTTGACCTACCATCAAAACCAAACTCATAATTCCCAGCAAAAGAACTTTCTTAATCCTTCTTACCATTTTCCCCTCCTTTCTATTTATCTTCTCTTCCCTCTCCCCCGGGATGTTAGTCAGCCAATCCTACCTCGTAGATGGAATTAGGTTGCTATTTTACAAGAAGACCTGAAATTTCTAATACCTGCTCACTCCAAGATTTAGTTATTTTCTTTAAACGGTCTACTTCTGTAGGGTTTTCTTTCTGATGTAATAAATGAAAATGTAATTGCGCCAATTTGATTTGCATCTCAGAAAGTAATATCTGGATATTAAATGGAGCCTCTGACACTGTCCATTCAATAAAAAATTTGCTCTCTTGTAAAATATCATCAACAGCCTTTTTATTTTTGGAATTTTCTAATAAAGCAGATATACGAGCTAAATCACTAGCTAAATGCCCTAACCTCTTATTGAATGGCTCCTTAAGATAACGTTCTCTAATCTCATTAAGATTTTTCATGGCTTAATCTTTTCTTAATTATATTTTGTACTTTTAGACGAATTTTCTTATCTTCTATTTTCATTGATCGATTATTCTGTCCGGGACGAATATTTATTAATGCTTCACAGCGAATTTCATTTGTATCAGGATACCAGTCCGCTCCCCATATATCTTCTTGCTTGCCACCATCGTCTATCAAAGCGGCTTCACAATCAGCATGAAGTATTCCTCCCCCAACCACAACTTCCCTCTTAATATCAACCGCCAATTTAATATAAGAATCTAAAGCTTCAAGCATATCCTTTATTTCATTAACTGTTACCTTTTTTCTAATTATATGAATTTGCATCTTCTAACCAATTTCCACCTTGAGGAGAGGATTAAGGAGAGGGGTGGTCTATAGTCTTTGTAAATATTTCTCAAAATCCTTTACTTGAGGCGCGCTTTTGCCCTTCCCCGCCAAAATACGGTGCCCCTCCTCTTTCAGTCGTTTCGCTTGAATTTTCATGTTGCCGGGAAATTTCTTGTTCAACCGACCATCTCCCTTAATTACCCGCCAATAAGGCGTTATCTGTTTCTTCCCATTTCTTAAATCTTCTTCAGCAGCTTCAGCAGCAATATGGACAAAAATTCCCGTAGTTATTGGGCAGGTAGCATTAACTTTGAAATCCCTGGCTAATTTCTCTCTGATTTGTTCCTGCGTCACAAGCTTTCCTCTTTTAACCTTGCGAATCAATGCATCAATGTCCAATGGCTTGGGGACGAGAAGTTTTCCTTTTCCCAATCTCTTTTCCATCTTTTTCGGGATAGCCACTATTTTTGGCAATCCTTCTACTTTCTCCAGTTTTTCCCGCCAGCTTTTTCCTGTCTTAGCCATATTCTTTACCTTTCACTTATTATGGGGACACAATACTTAATTATTATCCCATTTATTTCCCAAAGTGTTAAAGCCAAACAAATGAGACGTGGAGCTATCTATTTTTTATCTCAATGCTATGCGTTTTATCTCACCTGTCAATTTGTAAACACGGATAAGGCATTTACCAGGTTTTCCCGGCTCTCCTTTTTCTTCTCCTCCTTCAATTCCTCTTGAATTTTGGATGAAGTTTGACAACCAACCAGAAATATTAATAATAACAATATCAAAACATTTCTCATAGAACTCCCCATTTAATATTTTGAAAATCGGGGCGAGCGGATTCGAACCGCCGACCCCCAGCCCCCCATGCTGGTGCGCTAACCAGACTGCGCCACGCCCCGATAAAGAAGTTTCACCCTCACCTTTGTCCTTATACAGTAGAATGGTTATGAAAAAAGATAATAAGTTAAAGAAAAAGTTGAGCTTGAAAAAGTACTCTTCTTCTGGATATAATGTTGTTCAGTGGTCTACTTCCGGGAGAG
>Ga0315312_1000314_pt1 | contig 66521 bp, 64 predicted proteins | sample TDP7_MG_FD_203629 | JGI IMG/M metagenome (GOLD analysis project Ga0315312, IMG submission 203629) | Freshwater sediment microbial communities from Lake Towuti, South Sulawesi, Indonesia - TDP7 | ecosystem: Environmental > Aquatic > Freshwater > Lake > Sediment | place: Indonesia: South Sulawesi... | reverse complement strand
GTTCGGTGGGATCCTTACAGTTCGGTAATTCTTAGTGAAGTTGATGGGGTAGTGAATTTTGCCGATATTGTAGAAGGAGTTACCGTCCGGGAAGAATATGATGAGTTTACTGGTCTTACCGGGAGAGTAATTATCGAAAGTAAAGAGGAAAAGTTACGTCCCCAGATTATTGTGCAGATGGACGGCAAGAGTGCAGTTTATTATTCTCTTCCCGCCGGAGCGCACCTGGCGGTGAACGATGGGGATCGGGTGATAGCGGGAGATATTTTAGTAAAGATTCCCCGGGAAATTACCAAGACCAAAGATATTACCGGTGGTCTTCCGCGAGTAGCCGAACTATTTGAAGCGCGGAAACCCAAGGATCACGCTATTATTACGGAAATTGATGGAATGGTAGAATTCCGTGGTTCGGTTAAAGGACAGAGGAAGATCATCATTCGGAACGAAGTTGATGAAAGTACACGGGAATACATTATACCTCACGGGCGACATCTTACCGTGCGGGAAGGTGATCGAGTAACGGCCGGGCAGCCACTTACCGAAGGTCCGGTAGATCCCCATGATATTTTGCGGATAAAAGGTGATAAGGAACTGCAGGAATATCTACTTAATGAAATTCAGGAAGTCTATCGGTTGCAAGGTGTAGATATTAATGACAAACATATTGAGATCATTATCCGGCAAATGTTGCGCAAAGTTAAGATCGAGACCGTGGGTGAGACTAACTTTTTGGTAGGAGAATTGGTAGATAAGTTCCGTTTCCAGGAAGAAAATACTCGTGTTATTGCCGGGGGAAAAGAACCGGCTACTGCCAAACCTACTTTATTGGGAGTTACCAAAGCGGCTCTCAGCACTGATAGTTTTATATCCGCTGCTTCCTTCCAGGAAACTACCCGCGTCCTTACTGAGGCTGCGGTTTCCGGTAAGATAGATGAATTACGCGGTTTGAAAGAGAATGTAATTATGGGACATCTTATCCCTGCTGGCACCGGAATGAGCTATTATCGGGCAGTCCAGCTAGTGTCCAATACTACCGAAGAGGTTTTGGTGGGGGAAAAATCTGATGTTTGACCGGGAGGTTTTTGAAAATAGCCTCCGATTGGTGATGGAAGAAATCCCGCATGTTCGTTCTGTTTCGGTAGGGATATGGATAGGGACCGGATCCCGCAATGAAACGGAAGAATTTAGCGGAATATCCCATTTTATAGAACACATGCTTTTTAAAGGGACCTCTCATCGGACGGCCCGGGAAATTGCTGAAGCCTTAGATGGGGTAGGAGGGCAAATTGACGCCTTCACGGGAAGAGAAACTACCTGTTATGAGGTAAAAGTCCTGGATCAACATCTCCCGCTGGGAATTGAAATTCTAGCCGATATATTACTCCATTCCGTTTTTGACCGTAAAGAGATCGAAAAAGAAAAACAGGTGGTTCTGGAAGAAATCAAAATGTATGAGGACAGTCCCGATGAATTAATCCATGATCTCTTTTCGCGAGCTCTTTGGTGGAGCCATCCCCTGGGACAACCCGTTTTAGGTTCCCGCAAAGTAATTGAAGGTCTTACCCGGCAAAAAATAATAGATTACTTACACCAAAGTTACCTTCCTCGTAGGATAGTAATTGCGGTAGCTGGTAATATTTCCTTCCCGGAAGTTAAAGATCTGGTAAGACATTATTTTGGTGGATGGCAGAGTTCATCTACCACCATGGATACAGGAAAGATACCGGAGAAAGAGCCAGTTATCGTAGTAGAGGGAAGAAAACTCCGGCAGATGTATTTTTGCTTGGGAACCTACGGGTTGGATTCGGCAGATGTTGATCGCTATACCCTTTACGTCCTCAATGCCATTCTTGGTGGAGGAGTGAGTTCCCGTCTGTTTCAGGAAATCCGAGAAAAAAGGGCGCTGGTATACGATGTTTATTCCTATCATTCTTCCTATCGCGACACAGGATTGTTCAGTGTGTATGCCGGTACCAGCATTCGTAATCTTTTTCCAGTAATTGATTTAATCCGCCAGCAGTTTCAAGAACTTAAAGAAAAAGAGATTAGCGATCAAGAATTGAAGAATGCTAAAGAGCAATTAAAAGGGAATTTTATGCTCAGTCTGGAGAGTACCGGGAGTCGCATGGGGAGGCTGGCCCGTTCGGAACTATATTTCGGGCGCCTTTTTACCCTTGATGAAACTCTGGCCAGCATTGATGCGGTAAAGAAAGAAGATATTTTGCGCCTCGCCAGTAAGATTTTTCAAGAAGATAAATTAACTATCGCTTCTCTGGGCAAGTTTAGCGATCGAAAGCAGTTGGAAAAATTCCTGGGAAGGATTTCCTCCCACTAAATCCTACCAATCAAATTACCAGCATTTTATTAATATTATATTCCGACTTGGTCTTAAAACCTTTTGAAAAAGACTATAAGGGGAAAATTTACCGGTCGAAAAGAGATGTGTTATAATAGCATAAAATTTTGGAAATCAAGGGAAAAACCAAGGGAATATGATGCTAACCGATATTTTTACCGAACTGGAAAAGAATCCGGAGTTCCGCAAAATTTTATATTCTCTGCAGCAAGGACAGAGTGGACAGGTGGTAGGACTAGTGGGCTCCGGGAAGGCATATTTTCTATCGGCTCTGCACCATAAAACCGGGAAGAAATTCTTAGTAATTACTCCTTCTTCGGAAGAGGCAGAGACCTGGTGGGAAGAACTCAATTCCTTCGGAGTAAAAGCAGAATTATTTCCCGAAAGAGAAGTTCTTTCTTATCAGAGCATCTCCCCGCCTTTTGATGTTACTGCGCTCCGTTTAACGGTCCTGAGCAAACTGTTAAGCGGAGACATCCCGGTAGTGGTAGCTCCCATAGAAGCAGTAATATCGAGAATAATCGCCCGTTCGGCTTTCGACCAGTCGCTTATTCATTTGTATACCGGCCAGAAAATGGGTCGAGACGATTTTATACAACTTCTGGAAGAAAGGGGCTATCGCTCTTCCGATCTGGTGACTCATTGCGGGGAATACGGTTATCGAGGAGGAATCGTAGATATTTACTCCGTCTCCTCTCCATTACCGGTAAGGGTGGAATTTTTTGGCGACCGGATCGAATCCTTAAGAGAATTTGATATTGCCACTCAGAGATCAGTTCAGAAGATTACCGAAGTTTTAATTCCTCCGGGGCGGGAGATTTTACTTTTTCCTCAATTTATCGAAGAAGCTCTGGAGAAAATCGGCTTAACGGGAGCAAGTTCGGAGGAGATAGAATCTCTTCTAGAAAGGATTGATCGAGAAAGATACTTTGAGGGAGTGGAGCAGTATTTTCCCTTCTTTAATCCTGACGGTTCTTTACTAGATTATTTCCCTGTTTCCATCACGGTGATTCTGGATGAAGTTTCACTCTGTGAGAAGGCGGCGGAGAAACAGGAAAGCGAAATTCAAGAGATGTATCAAGAGGTATCCTCGCGTTGTAAAATATTGGCGCCACCAGAAAATTTTCTTTATTCTTTTTCGGAGTTAATGGAAAAAATTACTTCCTTTTCTGTTTTTTATCTTTCTCTCCTTCCTTCCGGGAACGGATTGCCGATTATTCAAAAGATAGAAATGAAATCTCCACCTATTTTTCGGGGTCAAACAGGGATGCTGGTTAATTCACTGGAAGAATGGCGCTCTCAGGGTTTTCGTAGTATTCTCGTTGGCGGTAGTGAGGGACAATTAAAGAGATGGGAAGAATGGTTTTCGGAATATAACTGTTTCCCTGGTGTCCATCTGCAACTGGCAGTGGGGAAATTGGCTTCGGGATTTATTTATCCCGCGGGGAATACCGTTATTCTTACTGAGAATGAAATATTTGGTCGTCGTAAACAAAGGTATCGCCGTCCCCGTTTCCAGGAAGGAATCTCTATCACCAATTTTGCCGAGCTCCAGAAAGGGGATTATGTAGTCCATGTGGATTATGGCATTGGAATTTTTCAGGGAATAAAGACCCTCAATATCGATAAGCGGGAAGCCGATTATCTCCATCTGGAATATGCGGAAGGAGATCGACTTTATGTTCCGGTTGATCACCTGAATCAGGTTCAGAAATATATTGGTAAAGAAGGCTATCCTCCTAAAATTTACCGGTTGGGGACTTCTACCTGGCATAAAGTAAAAGAACGGGTAAAGCGTTCCGTTAAGGAAATAGCCCGAGAACTTTTACATCTTTATGCCGCCCGCCAGGTTCTGGAAGGATTCTGTTTTCCTCCGGATACTTCCTGGCAGCAGGAATTTGAAGGTAAATTTATTTACGAAGAGACACCCGATCAATGGCAGGCTATCCAGGAAGTAAAAAAGGATATGGAATCCCCTAAATCCATGGAACGTCTAATATGTGGGGACGTGGGCTATGGAAAAACGGAAGTAGCTATGCGGTCAGCTTTCAAGGCAGTAATGGCGGGAAAACAAGCGGCAGTTCTGGTTCCCACCACCATCCTTGCCCAGCAGCATTACCGAACCTTTACCGAACGTTTTATTGATTATCCGGTTAATATTGCCGTTCTCAGCCGATTTAAATCTCGTAAGGAACAAAAAGAAATAATCCGCGGGTTAAAGGAGGGAACCATTGATATTGTGATTGGAACGCATCGTCTTTTGCAAAAAGATATTGTTTTTCGTGAATTAGGACTGGTAGTGATTGATGAGGAACATCGCTTTGGAGTAACTCAGAAAGAAAAGTTGAAGCAACTGCGGAAACTGGTGGACGTGCTTATTCTCTCGGCTACTCCTATCCCTCGCACTCTTTATATGGCTCTTTCGGGAATAAGGGAGATGAGTATTATCAACACTCCTCCGGAAAATCGTTTTCCTATCCAGACTTATGTTATGGAATACAATGAAGCAGTGATTCGGGAGGCTATTCTTCAGGAACTGGATCGAGGAGGACAGGTTTACTTTGTCCATCCCCGGGTTCGGGGAATTGAGCGAATAGCGCAGAAAATTTCCCAACTGGTTCCCGAAGCCCGGGTGGCTATTGGTCACGGACAAATGGAAGAGGAAAAATTGGAGAAGGTAATGATTGATTTTCTTGATAACCGCTTTGATGTTTTTGTTTCCACTAACATCATCGAAGCGGGATTGGATATTACCAATGTAAATACTATTTTTATCAATCGTGCTCATATGTTCGGGCTGGCGGAATTGTATCAGATGAGAGGAAGAGTGGGCCGGGGAAATCGTCGTGCTTACGCCTTTCTATTCTATCCTCGAGAATGGATTCTCACCCGCAATGCCCAGAGCCGACTCAAGACTATTGAGGAGTACACTGAGTTAGGCTCTGGATTTCGTATTGCTCTGCGGGATCTGGAAATCAGGGGTATGGGTAATATACTTGGCCGTGAACAGCACGGTCATATGCTGGCAGTAGGATTTGACCTTTACTGCCAGTTAGTGGAAGAGGCGGTAAGGGAACTCAAAGGGGAAAAAATAATTCCTCCTACGGCTACCGTGGTGGACTTAGGTCTCAATGCCTACTTTCCCGATGATTATATTGGTGATTCCCGGCAGAAACTGGCTCTTTATAAAAGGCTGGTAGCCATTGAAGACCTGGAATCGCTCTCCCACCTGCGAGAAGAAATGCAGGATCGTTATGGGCCTTTACCTCCTCCGGGAAGAAAACTTTTAGAAATTGCGGAAATCAGAATCCGGGCCCGAGAATCAGGAGTGAGTCGCATCCAGGTTAAAGATAATCAACTACAATGGGAATTTACGGAGGGGACTGCTCTCTCCATTGAGAAGGGGCAACAGTTAATCCGAAAATATCGTCATTTACGTTTTCTGCCGGGAGAAAAGACGAGCTTCATTCTTCCACGCTTTCGGGAAGAAGACGCTTTGTTGCAACTAGTGAAAAATATACTTCAGGATATAAGAGGAGGGATTTTAGTTTCAGGAGGAGAAAAAGTTGAGAGTGCGGGGCATAAAATTACCTGAAGTTTTTCTGAGTTTACTATTTTTTCTGATTATTATTTCCGTCTGGGTTATTATTCCTGCTGGGGCAAAGGTTGACCAGGTGCTGGTAAAAGTGAATGAGGAATTGATTCTTTTAAGCGACCTGGAGCGGGAAATGGCTCTTCTTTCTCCTTTGGAGAAGGAACCCTACCAGGGAGAAGAAGGGGAGAAGAAATTACGGCAGGACACACTGGAAAAACTTATTCAGGATCGTCTTTTTTTGCAAGCAGCTAAAAAGGAGAAGGAAATTCAGGTGGAAGAAGCAGAGGCGGAATTAATTCTCAGCGAAAAAAAGAAGGGATTTGGTTCCGAAGAGGAATATAAAAAAGCGTTGGAAGTAGCAAACTTAACTCCGGAAAAATATCGTCTTCTGATCCGGGAACAACTTTACATTTGGAAGTTCCGGCAAAAAAAATTGCGAGAGAAATTTCCTGTGGTTATGATTAATGTGACGGAAGAAGAAATAAAAAAATTTTATCAGGAAATTCCTATTCTTCCTCCTCGAGTAAATCTGCGTCATCTTCTTCTCCGGGTGAGCAGTCCGGAAGATGAAGATCGAGTTAAGAAACAGATGAAAGAACTGAAGTTAAGAATGCAAAAAGGAGAAGATTTTAGCCAGTTGGTCAAAACTTATTCCGAAGATCTTGCCACTCGAGAAAAGGGAGGCGCTTTAGGTTGGTGGGAAATGGGTAGTTTTCAACCAGAATATCAAGAAATGGAAAAAGCCGCTTTCTCCCTTAAACCGGGAGAGACCGCGATTGTGAAAACCCCCATGGGTTATCATCTTATCCTGGTAGAACAACGCCAGGAAACCTCTCGTCTACCCTATGAGGAGATAAAGGATAAAATTCGAGAAGAATTGTTGATGAGGAAGAAACTGGATAAATTGATAACCGACCAGCAGGCTCAGGATTACTTTGGGCAAATGCAATCTCAACGCAACTGGAAAGATTTTTCTTCCGCTAAATACCAGGTAAAATATGAGTTGCTGGTGAGAAAAACTCTTGATCAATGGATTACTAATGAAGAAGCTCGTAATTATTATGAGCAACATCGGAGCGATTTCCAAGGGAAAATTTTTGAAGAGGTGGTCTATCCTATTAAGGAAGGTTTACTGGTAAAAAAAGTGGACAACGAGGTTTTGGATCAACTGCGCCGCCAGGCAAAAATTATTTATTATGTTAAATATTAAGAGGATTACCGATAGTTTAGAAGCGGGGGATTAGTGAGGGTAGATCAATTTTTAAAATGTAGCCGCCTTATTAAACATCGTGCCTGGGCAAAGTTAGCCTGTGAAAAAAGAAAGGTAAAGTTAAACGGGAGATTGGTAAAACCGGCCCATCCGGTAAAAAAAGGCGATCAACTCGCTCTGGAACTGGGAAACCGCACTCTTAAGGTGGAGATACTGCATGCTGAAAAATTTCCTCTTCCTGCCGAGGGTTGGTACCGCATGTTGGAGGAAAACGTCCATTCTGAGGAAATCGTTCATTCCAATGAATAGTATAGCCTCCACTACCCTTCGTTTATTAAAGAAACACCAGATTCGATTAAAACATCGCCTGGGACAAAATTTCTTAATTGATAAAGGAGTCCTGGATAGTATTATTGAAGCGGCCGAATTATCAGCCTGGGATATAGTGGTAGAAATTGGTTCCGGAGTGGGAACCCTTACCGAAAGACTGGCCCAGCATACTCGCCGGGTTATTGCTATTGAATTAGACCCCGGTTTATGTCGCATTTTAGAGGAGATATTTGTCGATAAGGGGAATATCCGTATCCTGGCAGCGGATGCTTTGAAAGCTGACTTCCGCCAATTGGCGCGAGAAGAAGGGATTAATAAGATTAAGGTAGTAGCCAACCTTCCTTATTACATTACCTCTCCTTTAATCCTCCATTTATTGGAACAAAAAGAAGCGCTTCAGATAGCGGTAATTATGCTTCAAAAAGAAGTGGCCGAGAGATTAATCGCTCTACCGGGGACTAAAGAATATGGTATGCTGACGGTTGCTGTCCAGTACGGAGCCCGGTTAGAATGGATAAGATCGGTTTCCCGTAAAGCATTTTTACCTTCTCCCCGAGTAGATTCGGCAGTGGTGAAGTTAATTTTTCTTTCCCGCCCTCCAGTAGAAATTTTTGACGAGAAACTTTTCTGGAAAATAGCAAGGATTGCTTTTCAACAGAGACGTAAAATGCTTATTAATGCTCTGCGGCAATTGCCAATCTTTCCTGAGAATAGGCAGAGACTTTCCCAGTTGCTACACCGGGCAGGCATTGAACCCTGCCGGCGGGGAGAAACTTTAAGTCTGGAAGAATTTGCCCGTCTGGCCAATCTCGCCCGGAAAGAACTTAATGAACTTAATGTATAAAATGAACCATATGTTAAAGACCCCCCGCCTTTTCTAAAAATCCTTCCGATAGCTAATCCTTCCGATAACTCGGGAAGAATAAGGTAGTTGGGGATTAAAATTTTCTACTTGACAAAAATCTCAAAATTGTATTATATTTAACCGGTTGCGTAACCGGTTGCCTAATCGGCAGCCTAAATATTTAGGGAGCAAAAAACGTGGCCACTTATAAAGATATCGCCAGAATAGCAGGGGTTTCTACCGCTACTGTATCTCACGTTATAAACAAGACAAGATTTGTCTCCCCGGAGACGAAAGCAAAAGTTCTAAAGGCAATAAAGGCTCTGAATTATCATCCTAATGCTTTAGCCAAAAGCTTAGCTACAAGAAAAACCCATATGATAGCCCTTATTATACCCAGTATAACTAATCAATTTTTTTCGGCCGTGGCTCGCGGGGTTCAGGACGAGGCGAAAAGACGGGGATATTATCTGATTTTGTGTAACACCGACGAGGAGGAAGTCAACGAAATAGAATATATGAAGATGGTCAGAGAGAAGAGGATTGATGGCTTCATTATAACTCCTCCGGGGACAAAGGAAAATGCAAACAAGATGAGCAATGAGTACTTAGTGGAACTCCAAAAAGATGGCTTTCCCTTTGTGATGATAGGTAGAAGGGGCAATATTCCCAATGTGGATGTAGTAACTTCCGACAGCCGAGGAGGAGCCTACCAAGCTATTAGCTACCTTGCAGAGTTAGGACACCGGAGAATTGCTTTTGTCGGAGGGCCATTTTCGAAAGGTGTGGGTTTGGGAAGATTGAGGGGATACCAGCAGGCCTTGCGAGAACATAAACTGGAAGAAGATCCAAGCTTGATATTAGAAGGAAATCTGGAGGAAGAGGGTGGCTACCAGTTAACCCGGCAAATCCTCAACATGAAGTTACCTCCTACAGCCATTTTTGCCATAAATGACATGATGGCTATAGGAGCGCTTACGGCTTGCCACGAAGCCGGTGTAAGTGTCCCCGGGGATATGTCCATAGTAGGGTATGACGATATACCTCTGGTATCGATGGTGAGGCCGCGCCTCACTTCGGTGGCCCAACCTGAATATGAGATGGGTTCGAAGTCGGCCGAACTTCTGATAAAACGCATAGAAAAGAAGGGCCTAAAAGAGGGACAGATAATAGTCATGAACACTAAATTGATGATCAGGGAATCCACGGGAAGACCCGGGATAATTTACAAAAATCTTTTATCGCACCAATAAAATGATAGGAGGCACTCATAGATGGCGATAGTTGCTCTGAGCGAAGAGGATTATCTTGACAAGGTATATGGTTGCTGGCTCGGTAAGAATTGTGGTGGAACATTGGGGACTCCTCTGGAAAATGCATATGGCAAAGAGGAGCTATTTGATGTCTGGTGGTATCCAAAATTGCAGGAAGGCGGTATACCCAACGACGACCTGGAGATGCAGTTAATTTGGCTACAAGCTTTAGAGAAGAAGGGGCTGGATATAAAAGCCCGTGATCTGGTGGAGTACTGGCTCGACTGCATCCAGTATAATTTCGATGAATACGGTTTAAACAAGACGAACCTTCGCAAAGGCTTGATGCCGCCAGTATCGGGTTACTTCAATAATTGGTTTAAACACTGTATGGGAAGCCCAATACGCTCGGAAATATGGGCCTGCATCGCACCTGGTCTTCCTCAGGTGGCAGTGGCGTATGCCTATGAAGACGCCATAGTCGATCACGCCGGAGGAGAGTCCGTGTTCGGGGAGATGTTCAATGCTGCCGTGGAATCAGCTGCTTTCGTCATCGGTGATCGGGATGAACTTTTGGACATTGGGTTCTCCTTGGTCCCCGAGGATTGCCAGACGGCAAAAGCTATAAGAGATGCCAGGGAGGCCTACTCCCGGGGAATGGACTGGAAGGAAGCTCGAAATTTTGTCTTGCACAGACATTACAGTCCCATAGCTCAATATTCACCTGTGAACTTAGGCTTTCAAACCATCGGCTGGCTTTACGGAGAGGACTTTGGTGATGCTATTTGCAAAGCGGTGAACTGTGGATATGATACTGATTGCACGGGGGCTACGTTAGGTTCGATTTTGGGTATCATACTGGGAGCAAAGGGACTTCCCAAAAAGTGGACCGCACCTCTGGGGGATGCCATCACTACCAATGCCTCCTGGGGAGGGATAACCAACCTTCGGGAACCTAAAAACCTAACTGAACTGACGGAACGTACCTGTGAAATAGGGAAAAAGGTGCTGGCCCTGCATGGTGAGAAGGTAGCTATTGCCGACAGGACAGACTTAAGCCGGGTTGGGACTCTCAACCTGAAATCCGCGGAAAATATAAAGTACCTTTGGAAAGTTTCTCCTACGCGGGTTGATTTCAATCTCAAGGTGCTTTCCTTAGGGATAGATTACTTTGAGGGGCCCTCAGTCGAGCCCGGCGTCAAAAGATCTTTTAGAGTGATCTTATGCAATCCCCGGCCGGTGAAATTGAGTGGTGAGGTTATTGTTTCACCGCCTTCAGGATGGGAGGTGAAGCCAGGAGCTACTAAGAAGGTAACCATTGAGCCCAAGACGGAGGCAATATTGGATTTTTCGGTAAGGGCGGGGCAGGCAAAATTTATAGAGACTTCTAATCGAGGATCAATTCGCTTGCTCTTGAAAGAAAGATCCCAGGTTGAAGACATACCGCTGGTATTCCTTGGTGCTAATAGGTGGCTCATATCTGAAGCCTTCCGGTTTAAAGGCGAGCCGAACATTGACCAAGCCTTCCCACCGGAGAAGAATCCAGCACCGAAGGGTCTTGGCAGGGTATGGCGGGTCCGTAACTTTCCAGAAAACGAACTTAACATCGAGGACGCATTCCAGGGTAAGCCGGGTGTAATTTACCTGCGGCATTATGTCCTTAGCCCGGATACCAGGCCGGCTCATGTTGGGGTACCCTCGAATTGTCCCATGCGCCTCTGGCTGAACGGCAAGGTCATCCATGAAACCCGCACCGGTGGCGCACTTCGCCCGAACTACTCCGGGGATGGAAGGAGTTATACTGACATAAACCTGAAGAAAGGATGGAATCAGTTCTTGGTAAAGATAGTCGGGGGGGAAGAACCAGTGCAGGCTCACTTCATCCTCTGTGGACCAAGGCGCTTATATCATGGATTCGCAGACCTCACCGAGTGTCGGTTTCCCTGGGAAGTACGATAATCCTACCTCTCGAAAACTAATAAGGAGGGGTGATGTAGGGGGTGATACATAAAAAGAAGAAACGGAGTTCCCGTAAAAGGGGACATCGGTAAGGTAGGTAACGGAATCGACTGTTACCGGGAGATAGATTCCTATACATTTTTTTAAGGGAAACTCTCCCATTTAAGGGGATTTTTTCGGACGGGGGAATTTCCCAAAATTATTACTACAAAAGGAGGAATATAAGATGAAGAGATTTTATGCTAAATCTTTAGTGCTTATAGTCGTGATTTCTCTTTTTACCATCGCGGGGAGCGTGTCGGCCGAAAAAGTGACTTTGACTTTTTGGGCCAACCACGGGGTCGAAGATGCTCCACTTTTTGAGAAGGTGATTGTCAACTTCCAGAAGGTCAACCCCGATATTGAAGTGAAATTCCAGAACATAATGGCTGACTACTATCAGAAACTTACCATAGCTGCCGCTGGGGCTACATTGCCCGATGTCTTCTATATGCGTGGCGGATCGGGAGACATGAAGTACTATGCTCGGGGGATGGCGTTAGACATCACCAAGTTCGTCGATAGAGACGCCAAGGAGATCAATTTGGATGATTTCCTTAAAAGCCAGTGGACCGAGCTACAGCATATGGGAAGATGGAGAGCACTTCCCTACGACTATTCCACGCTGGGTATATATTATAATAAGATCCTCTTCGATGAGGCGGGATTGGTCTATCCTACTGACGACTGGACCTGGGAAGGTCTCCTTACGATAGCCCAAAAGCTTACCAAACGCCAGGATAAACGGATAGTACAGTATGGAGTTTCCTCTATCTCGCCATTCCAGTGGCTAGAAGGATACCTTATGACTTGGGGAGGACGGCTTTTTAACGATGATTACACTAAGTTCGCAATTGATGACCCGGCCAATCTTCCAGCACTACAGTTCGTTAGAGATTTGGTAGAAAAATATAACGTCGTTCCTCCCCCAGCTGAGGTTGGAGTGGGATGGGATCCGGGGAATACCTTCTTCACCGGTAGAGCCGGTATGGTGATTGGAGGATCTTGGGCCACGATGCAATTCCGGGCGAATTGCGGTTTTCCCTTCGACGTGGCTATGCTCCCCCAGAGCAAGGATGGTAAGAGGGTTATCAGTGCCACCGGTGGAAGCTGGGCCATCGCCCATAACGCCAAGAATCCTGAAGCAGCCTGGAAGTTTGTCAAGTTTCTCACCGGAAAGGAATCCAGCAGAATATTGATTGTGGAGTCCGTACGAAGCTTGCCTTCCCGTAAGTCGCTCATCCCCGAATGGGCGGAGCAAATATCCAAGGTTGGAGATCCGGCTCACGCTATAGTATTTGGCAATGGAGTTACGAAGTTTGGGAGGAACTGCCCGACGGTCGCGGAAGACTACATGACTATCCTATATAACAAGTGGCCTCTCATTTTAAGCGATAAGAGGAGCGTGCAGGAGATAGCCAAGGAGTGGGCGGAGGAGACCAATAAACTCTTTAAGAAATAGAGCGGAAAACCGGAGGGGATTTTTTACTCCTCCGGTTTTACCTTTAAATCTAATGTCGAGAGTTTATCTTTTTTCAGAAGAACTTATTAACTGACGGATATTGTTGTAAATAAGATCCGCCGAGGATTAAATCGAAAGGAGGAAGAATGCAATTTCTATCTTTGCGTCGCAGGGAGATGATAGCGGGATATGTATTCCTGCTTCCGTGGATTATCGGCTTCGTAGGCTTTACTGCTGGTCCTTTAATAGCCTCGGCAGCTTTGAGCCTCTATGAGTACGATGTTCTGAATCCTCCGAAATTCGTTGGTATTATGAACTACCGTAATATGTTTACCGATGAGCCTCTTTTCAAGAAATCGCTATACGTTACCGCAAAATATGTAGCTCTTTCAGTGCCACTTAACCTTGTAGGGGCCCTCCTTCTGGCCCTTTTGACGTTTCAGAGGTTAAAGGGAATTACATTCTTCCGGTCCGTTTACTTCCTTCCCTCCGTTCTTTCCGGTGTAGCGGTAGCCTTCGTATGGTCCTGGGTTCTTCAACCGCGTTTTGGTGTTCTTAACTATTTTTTAGATATATTCTTTCACGTTCAGGGTCCACCATGGCTGGGATCAGAGAGTTGGGTTATTCCCGCCTTTGTATTAATACAGCTCTGGACGGTGGGAGGAGGAATGGTGATATTCCTGGCAGGTCTAAATAGTATTCCTGATCAATTCTATGAGGCTGCTAAAATAGATGGAGCTGGAGGGTGGCAGAGGTTCTGGCGCATCACGATTCCACTTCTCACTCCGACCATCTTTTTCAACTTAGTGATGGGAATTATTAATAGCTGGCAGGTCTTCACATCGGTTTTTGTCCTCACCCAAGGTGGTCCCAATTATGCTAGTTGGGTTTACCTACTATATATATATCACGAGGGATGGGTGCGATTGAGAATGGGATATGCCTCCTCCCTGGCATGGTTTCTATTCCTGATCGTTCTGATTTGCACCCTACTGGTTTTCAGGAGTTCCCCTATGTGGGTTTACTACGAAACCGAAAGAGAGTTAAAAGCATGAGGATAGGCGAGAAGAATTCGCAAATCTTGAGTTCTAACATAATTTGGAAATCTATAAAATTTCTGAAGATCTTGATCCTGTATTTGCTGTGTGCGTTGGGCAGCGTGATTATTATGATACCGATATTTTGGATGATATCCAGTAGTCTGAAGCCAGCCTATCAACTTTTCAAATATCCTATTATATGGATACCTAATCCAATATTGTGGACGAACTATACCAAGGCGCTCTCCGCCTTCCCCTTTCTGCTTTATACCAGGAATACACTGATTATAGCCATAGGTTCAATAATAGGAGATATACTTTCTTGCTCCTTGGTGGCATATAGCTTCGCCCGACTCAGGTTCCCCGGCCGGAATATCCTCTTTCTTATCGTCCTCAGTACCACGATGATTCCTTATCCAGTGACATTGATTCCTCAATTTCTCCTCTTCAAAACTTTTCATCTTATCGATACTTATGTTCCCTTGATACTTCCTGCTTATTTAGCCTATCCCATTTGGGTCTTCTTCTTGCGTCAGTTCTTCATGACCATACCTTACGAAATGGATGAAGCGGCTCTGATGGATGGGGCCAGTTTTTTCAAAATATATTGGAAGATACTTATGCCCCTTGTGAAGCCGGCTCTAATAACCATTTCTATATTTTCTTTCGTATATCACTGGAACAATTTCTTGGGACCATTGATCTACCTGAATTCTAAAACCAAATTTACCATTTCCCTGGGACTGAGGGTCTTTCAGGGATTGTATTTAACCCGATGGGAGCAGGTTATGGCAGCCTGCACCGTAGCACTTATCCCTCCTCTCATCCTCTTTATTGTCGCTCAGAAATATTTCATCAAAGGGATCGTAATGACAGGATTAAAAGCCTGAAGCGACGATTTTAGAGGAAGATAAAACTATGAATGGGCGCGAAAGATACCTGGCGGTGATTAATTTTCAAAAGGTTGACCGCTACCCCTATTTTGAATTGGGAATTTGGGGACAGACTTACGAAAGATGGTTAAAAGAGGGGTTAAAGGAGGAAGATTTAAAAGGCGATTGGTTCCGCGGTGAACCGAAATTTGCCAAGCTAGACAAAAGAGAATTTATTCGTCTGGATATGGGCCCAATTCCTGGTTTTGAGAAGACCATTGAGGAGACCGATAGATACATCATTTTTATTGACAGAATTGGGCGGAAACGCAGGGGATTAAAGGAAGGAACGGTCAGGGAAACAAGACTTTCCATGGATACCTATATCGACTTTTTTGTAAAGAAACGTGAAGATTTCTTGGAGATGAAGAGACATTACGACCATGATGAGCCCTTCCGTTATCCGCAAAATTGGGAGGATTTAAAGAAGGAATGGAGGAATAGAGATTATCCACTTTATCTAACCGAAAACTGCGGGTTTGCTGGATTATATTGGAACCTCCGAGAAATGATGGGAACTGAGAATCTATCCTACGCTTTTTACGACCAACCAAATCTCGTCCATGAGATGTTGGATTTTATGGTGGAATTTTTTATGAAGGTTACGGAAAAAGCGTTAAAAGAAGTAGAAGTTGATGTTTGCATTTTGAATGAGGATTTCGCTTATAAATCGGGAACGCTAATTTCGCCGAAAATTTTCCGAGAATTCTTTTTACCCAGATATAAGAAAATTGTTGAGTTTCTCCACAAATACAGGGTCCACGTTATTGAACTTGACAGCGATGGCAATACTGAAGCCTTGATCCCTTTACTGATCGAAGCGGGTATAAACTGTCATTGGCCTTTAGAGGCGGCAGCAGATATGGACCCGGTCATGATTCGTAAAAAGTATGGAAAAAGTTTGGCCTTGATAGGGGGAATAGATAAGAGGGAGCTAGCTAAGGATAAGAAAGCGATTGAGGAGGAGTTGCGAAGGAAGATTGTACCCATGTTGGAAACGGGTGGTTACATCCCCACCGTCGACCATACGGTTCCACCGGACGTTCCTTTACAAAACTTTCTTCATTATCTGGAGCTTAAAAGAAAGATTGCCGAGAGAAAATGGTGAGTTTCTTCCTGTTACGTAAAAATCATTTTTACAGTTGTCATATTTTTCGACATTAATTTGTAACCCACTTGTTAGAAGAGGGTTACGATATCAGGAGTGGACAAAGATGATTGAACTACCAGAAGTCTTGACTATTGTGCGACAGATGAACGACGAACTCAGAGGAAAGCGGATTGAATCGGGTATTCGCGGAAATACTCCCCACAAGTTCGCGTTCTACAACCGCCCGCCGGGAGAGTACGAGACAATCCTCAGGGGCAAGACCATGGGCGAGGCGACAGACCACGGTGGCTGTATCCTGGCTTCGGTGGAACCGGACTATGTGCTTATGCTGGGGGGAGGTGGAGAGAGGATCTTGTTTCATCGAAGCGAAGCTACCTTGCCTAAGAAGCACCAGCTCTTACTCCGCTATCAGGATGGAACGTACCTTTCAGTGACTGTCCAGGGGTGGGGGTATGCCCAACTCTGGCACCGGTCCGAGGCCGGATGCCCTGTCGGCAAAGGGAGTGTCACCCCCCTGAGCGATGCGTTCACCTTTGAGTACTTTCAACGGCTTTTCGGGGAGCTTGCGGAGGGAGATTCCAGAAGCATCAAGTTCTTCATCATTAGCAAGCCTGGTGTCTGGGGAGTTGCTAACGGCTACCTGCAGGACATTCTCTTCCGGGCCAAGATCCATCCTCGTAGGAGAGCTATCGATGTCACTTATGAGGAAAGGAGAGCGCTCTACGAGGCGATCAAGGAAACTCTTAGGCAGGCTGTAAATCTGGGCGGCAGGGACACCGAGCGCGACTTGTACAATCGTCCCGGCAGGTACAGGAGGATACTTGACAGCAGGACCGTGGGCCAGCCGTGCCCTGAATGCAGGACGCTGATTGAAAAGATCTTCTTCTTGGGCGGTGCAGCGTATTTTTGTCCTAGCTGCCAAGTATAGCCAGCCTACGCCACCCATTATCCACCAAGTTGGCCTCATCATTTCACTGTTTCAATTTCGATGATTCTTATACGAGGCGATAATGCTTATATGAGGCAATAATGCTTTTTTTGTGTAGATTTTTTGTGAGGTAATTCGATCTTGACAGCAATAAGAATTTAATGCTATCATTAGAAAAAGGGCGAATAGCTCAGATGGCAAGAGCGCCTGCCCTACACGCAGGAGGTCAGAGGTTCAAGTCCTCTTTCGCCCACCACTCCCCGGCGGGGCCATAGCTCAGTTTGGTTAGAGCGCTTGCCTGTCACGCAAGAGGTCGCGAGTTCGAGTCTCGTTGGCCCCGCCAGTTAAAACAGTATCCTGCAAGTGTTTTCCTTCTTAACTTTTTTCGAATTTATCTTTGTTAGGATTCCTTTAGAATTTTTGTCGGATAATCTCCGTGGGACCTCCCTTAGAAAGAGTGAAGTTGGAGACAAAGTCAATCATGGTGAACAAAACCACGAGTTGAACAATTTTGACCAGTATGGTATAAAAGAAGTAAAAGCATTAAAAACTAAGGAAGTAACTGCTTTACCTGGCAAGGGGGGTGAGCCAAGGTGGCAGTCATTAGAAAAAGGATAAGACTTAAGGGATCTAAGGGTGAGGTTGAAAAGGAGGCTATATTTGACTCCGGGGCTACCTATTCCTGTATTAATCCCGATCTTGCCGAAAGTCTGGAATTAGTTACCCCTTTACCTGAATCCATGGAGTTTACTACGGCTAAAGAAGGTGAAAAAGTCGCGGCTAAGGGAAGAGCGACCGTGAATTTCTATATTGATAGCTATCGGTTTTCTGACGAATTCATGGTGATTGAGAAACTGAGTAGCGAGGTAATTATTGGTGCAGCTACTCTTCAAAAATGGAGGCTCAAGTTAGATTTTGAAAAGGATGAGGTCATTATTGATCCCAGAGTGACAAAACTCTGGCTACTGAAAACATGATATTCGGCAAACTTTTGATGAGGTCTTTAAAGCTTAGTATCTCATTGATTCGGGAGGGTGAACGGCTTTTCTGTAAATGGTATTTTTCACTTGGTAGGCGGAAGCGGTGTTGGAGACTCGATAGGGAAAGCACTTCCCAGGGTGGTTTCTATGGTATGAATAGCCCACTTGTTCTTTACCTGTTTTAGTTTAAGAATATCAGTAGTTTCCACCCAGGATTCTTTCATTTCCCCTTCTTCTTCCAGGTATCGTTTTTGCAGGTAGGTAGCCTGGAATTGGAGCTCCTCGGGAGAGGAAGACAGAGGTGCAATCTGGAGATTTTTAAGTTCAAATCGCGGCAATTCTCCTAACATACCTTTGGCTACCCGGAAAGTGGCTACCATGTAGGTAGCTTGACGGTTGGCTTTTTCTACCGTTACCTGGTCAAGAATGGTAATATCCAGTTCCTGTAGTCCCTTATAATAGAGTTGGATCACTTCCAAAGGAGTGGTAAGTTCAGTCACATACTTGGGAACCGGACCCGGTCTTCCCAGGAAATAGAAAAGCCCTCCTCCGATTACTACAATAGCGGCAGCAATTACCCAGCTACTCTTTTTCCGTAAGAAACGAGAGGTTTTTCGGCGAAAGCGATCCTTGCGAATGGCTCGCCTGGCTCTCTGAGCAATAGCTGCCTGTTCCTGGGGAGGAGCCTCATATTTGTGCTCCTCAATTATTTTTTGCAAATCGGATAGCATCTCGCTGGCGGTTTGATAGCGTTGCTCAGGATTTTTCTGCAGAGCTTTCAGGATCACCGCTTCTATTTCCCGGGAAATACGGGGATTATGGACGCGTGGCGGGAGAGGTTCTTCAGTAATAATCCGGGATATTATTAAATCTCGGTTTTTATCTTCGAATGGACGTTGTCGGGTAACCATTTCATAAAACAGGATCCCCAGGGTAAAAAGGTCGCTCCGCATTTCTGCTCTTCTTAGACCGGTTACCACTTCCGGGGCATAGTAATTTACCGGATCAACTTTGTATACCATCTTCTCTTCTATAATATCCGCCAGCAGGATGGAAATTCCCAGGTCAGTAATGCGAAGATCGCCTCCGGTATCCAGTTGAATGTTTTCCGGATGCAGTTTACCCAGCACTATTTCCTTTTGTTGCAGATAATCAAGGGCAGAGGCTAATTTTTTTATCCAATCAGTGGCCTGGGAAAGGGGAAGAGGAGATTCCTCATCTAAGATTGTTCGCAAAGTTTTTCCTTCAGTAAATTTGGTAACCGTAAAGTAGCGATTACCTAATTTTATTTCCTCCAGCACAGTTAGAATATTAGGATGTTGTAGATTTTTGACATTTGCTACCCGTTTCCCCAGATCTGGAATCAGTTCCTTGAGCACCAAAGGTTTAATACCCGGATCAAAAATGACTTCTCGGAGATAAACGGTTTTGCCTGTTCGGGTATTCCGGGCTCGATAAATAATCTCCACTCCCGTTCGCCCGATTTCCTCTACTATTTCGTAATTGCCTATTTTTTCTTTCATTTCCTTTCCTATTTTTCCTTTCCTACTAAAATAATTTATTCCAGAGAAATTAGTTTAAGTTTACCCCAGGCTCCCATTTTTTCCCCTATAATGAGCAGCACTCCCCGGATTTGTTCAAAGTGACGAGCAAATTCTATTCCCCGGGGAATATCTTCGGGGGTCTGAATGAGATTAGCAATGGCAGTAGCAGCGGCATCGGCAAAAGTAGCGGAAGGAGATATTACTACCGCCGCATCTACCTTTCCAAAACTCAAAGAATGACCTACCGTTCCGGAAGAGGTACATACCCCCACCGGCATATCCTGGGGTTCAATCTCCAGGGCTATCCGGAAGGAAAAAGGAGAATTGCCGGCATAAATTCCTACCCGACGCAGTTTAGTGCTGTGGAGGAAGTTATCTCCTCCGTTTTCGATAATTACTTCCTGGGAATAGATTAGGAGGTCTTTTCCTACAAATTCGGCAATGGCTCCCGCTACTGCTGCCATAGGTCCCACTCCTACGCAAGCAGCCGATTCCGCCATACTCTTTACAATGAGGGGAGCATCGGGACTAACCGGGTGAGGAATAAGAGTAATGGCAAAAACGGGATCCAGGCTGATATACTCTTCAATTTGGTGACGATATTTCAGCACCAGATCGGTGGCTTCCATGGTAAGATCTTTCTCGGCCCATAAAGCCAGATCAGTTTCCCGCACACTTACGGTAAAGGCTTTTAGATCGCTTTTACAAAGTTGACGATAAGTTCGTGACTGCCCTTTTCTACGGAAAATTCCTTTCATTCTTATTCTCCCGCAATCTCCTGTCTCTCAGGTTATTATCCTTAAGAATTCCCCGCTTCCCAAAACTGCTTTTTCTTCCAAAGTCGCTGACATAGCGAACTACCCTGAGTTGATAAGAATCCTTTAACCGGGACTGGAAGGTTCCAGAGTCACTTCCTGTTCGCGGGTCGCTTTCTGATTAACCAGTTCAAGATATTTCTGAGCCCTGGTGGCATGAGGATTAAGGTGTATTACCTGTTTCCACTCTGCCACTGCTTCTTTGAGCTGCCCCTTTTTAAAATGAGCAATACCAAGCGCGGTGCGGGCACTCAGATAGCGGGGATTAATAGCCAGGGCCTTATGGAATTCGGAAATTGCTCGTTCATAAAGTCCCAGTCGTTCATAAACCAGTCCCAATTGGTAATAAAGATCAGCATAGTTAGGACTGATGCGAATAGCTTCTTCCAGTTCCCGCATAGCTTCTTCATAAAGACCCAGTTCGAAGCAGGACACTCCCATACCGCTATGCACTTCGGTGAATCGCGCCCGCATCTCGGGAGAAATTTCTTTATCACCCGGCTTGGTGGAGACTGCCTTTTTAAATTCCTCAATGGCTTCTTCAAAGCGATTTAACTCATTATAAGCGATGGCTAAATTAATGTGGGCCTCGGTATAACCAGGATTAAGGGCCAGAGCCTTTTTGTAAGCGGTAATGGCCTGGGGGTACTGTTCCCGGTAGCAGTAAGCCACTCCTAATTTATTGTAGAGGTCAGCATAGGAAGGATTGATCTGAATAGCTTTTTCCCATTCCTCAATTGCCCTGTCATATTGCCCCTGATTAAAATACTCATTTCCCTGGCGGATATAAATATCAGTCTGGGTAGGGGTAAAATGTAGCGACATTATCCTCCTCTCCCTATATAAAGTTTCATCTATATTTACCCGCTTTCAGCTCCTGGAGATAATTTATAAAGAAAGCCAGAAATACGGAAAGAAAAAGGCTAAGAATCCCAGCAATAACGATATTTAGCCGGATATTAGGCTTAATAGGTCTTAGAGGTGGAGTGGCAATATCCAGCACCCGGATTTCAGGAACTCCTCCGGCTTCCGTAATGCGAGTTTTTTCATATTCCTGGGCTAACATCAGATAAATAGACTCCTGAATTTGAACTTCCCTTTCCAGACGGGATAATTCCAGGAAGGCGGATAAATTATTTTCTTGCTTCCTGCCAGTAATTTTGCGGCTTTCTTGAGAAAAGGGAGCTATCCCCTGAGTCTGGCGGAATTTTTGCAATGCCTCTTCGGTCATTTTCAGACGTTCTCCGGTTTCCTTAAGACGATCTTCTAAGAACCGGCGTCTCTGTTGAATGTTAAAAAGAACGTATTCCTGGACCATTTCCATCATCACCCGAACATACTGATTGGCAATCTCCGCCGCCAATATTGGATCCCGATTTTTTACTTTTACTTCGGTAAACCCGGCACTGGCTTGAGTTATGGACACTGACTTTTTTAAAATTCCATGCGCTTCCTCAGGAGTTCGAACGCTGAACTTTTCGACCAAGTTAAGATTCTTCGCTACCTGCTGGGCTAACTCTTCACTTTTGAGGATAGGAACGTATATTCGGGAGAAAGTTTCAATACCCACTTCGCGAGACATATTTCCGGTTATAGGTGAGGAGGTAAAAATGTAGGAGACTCCCGAGGGTACTTCCCGCGTAGGCGGCAACAAAGTAGTTCGGGCTTCGTAGATTCCGGGTATCCTATAACTTATCACTCCCGCCGCCAGCACTGCTACTAAGAAGCAAGCGATAATCAATACCCGAAATTTCCAGATCACCCGCCAGTAATCCAGCAAATTAATTTCGTATTCCTCGTCTGACATCTTCATTCCTCCCGGAATTTAGGCAATTAGTCTTCGCCCTGCCCGCTGAAGATTAAAGCTTTCAGCACTCCTGCCAGAGCGCTAAATCCTATTTTAGTCACTTTCAGATTTTTAATCAACTCCCAGATGATGAAAGAATGAATTTCAAAATCCGCCATCTTTTCAATTCTTTCCTTATTATCCTTTAAGTAGAGAAAAACTTTTAATAGATCATTATCGCTTAAATTCTCGTAAATTTTTCGGATGCGCAATGTGGAAGTAATTTCTTTACCCCAGTGTTTTCCCCATTCTGTCGGGTAATCATTAAGGCACCCTTTACGAATACAGTCCGCCAGTATCTCGGCAGCTCGCAAGCTGTAATAAATACCGCCCCCGGTAAGCGGTTTTACCTGCCCGGCGGCGTCTCCTACTAAAGCAACGTGGTCACCTATTAATTGGCAGGTTCCCACCGGCAAAATGCCGGTATTCTTTTCCACAATTTCTCCGTTAATATTTCTTTCCCGCAGGAAGTCCAAAAGATCACGGTAAGGATTAAAAGAAATGACCCCTACCCGAATAATTTCATCTCCTTCAGGAATGATCCAAGAAAAGAAAGGCCGCCGGACATGCACTTCTACCATATCTCGCGGTTCCCAGGATGTCCGCAGACGTAACTGGAAGCCCCGGTAATAACGTATTTTCTCTTTCAAGCCCGTCAGTTCTCTCACCCGGGAACGAGGGCCATCTGCCCCGATAACCAAGTCGGCCGGGAAAATGCCATTATCGGTTATCACCCGGTAAACGGGAGAAGATATTTCCTCTTTTTCCAGACTTAAAAAGCGGGTAGGAAGACGGAGATCCAGACCTCGGGAAAGTTCCCGGTCAAAAATTGCCCGATCTATGACATAGGCTGCCTCTGGGCGGTGAAGGGAAAAGTAAATGTCACCAAAATAAAAAGTAGCCCCATTAATAACATTCTTGATGGAGGCAGAAGGAAGAGGCAGGGCCGCCTTTTCAAAAACCCCTTTTCCTACTAAACCGGCACAATGAACTGGTTTCCCTATCTCAGAGTGTTCTTCTAAGATCAAAGGGGAATAACCATACTTCTGCAGCATTCGACCTAAATAACAACCCGCCGGTCCCCCTCCCACAATCAGAATTTTCATTCACTTATTCCCTTAGGCTTTAATATAGTCTCTTACCTTAGGCTTTCACATAGTCTCTTTGAATTTCGCCAGGAACTCTCTGCCACTACCTAAAGGAACTCTTCGCTCCTATTACAGAAATTTTATTCCCTATTCCTATATCTGTCAATTTCGCTATTCAAATTTTTAAGCTATTGTCCTTATTGGCTTTCCGGATACCTAACTGGTTATAATGGTAGGATAAAATTTTCAATATGACCCGAGCGATAGTTTTTCCCCATTTCCTTTTTATGTCAGGAAGTAATATTGTCGGATCCTTCCGGTCCATCCAGCGATTTATATTAAGCAGCCGATCCAGCCAGAGGAAGGGAGCCCACATCTGGGTCATCAATTTTACTTCTAAAGTAGGATGTTTCCGGTAAAAAAGAAACGCGGTTTTTCCTCTTTCTATTTCCTTTTGTAGAATATCTTTTACGTCCCTATAGTCTGGTAGTGGCTGGTAATGATAAGTTTTGGCGCCAAAGTTAAACCGGGATTTTAATCCAAGTTTGCGCAGACGTATTCCCAGTTCTAAATCCTCCCAGCCGTATTCCTGGAATTGAGTATCAAAAAGGCCCGCTTCCAGAAGATATTTTTTTCTAATGGAAACATTAGAAGTCGTGAAGTAGGCCGTATGGTAACCTTGCAGCTTACTACTTTTTACCGGAACAATGGGTTCCTTAACTGGAATTATCGGACCCTGAACAATGATACCATCTTTCTGATAATGGCTTTCGGCATGAGTTTGAACAAATTGTTCGCCCACTAAAATATCACTATCAATAAAAATAATTATTTCTCCTTCCGCCTGATTTATTCCGGCATTGCGAGCGGCAGCTCTTCCACTGTGATTTAATGGAAGATATTTCAGAACGGGGAATAATTTTAGAGACTTTACCATAGTTTCGGTATCATCAGTGGAACCGTCATCCACCACGATGATTTCGTAATCCGGTGCCGGGAAGGATTGATGTCCAAGACACATCAAGCATTTCTCGAGAATAAACTTTCGATTGTAGGTGGGAATAATTACACTGACTGAAAGGGGCACTATTTTGTTTCCTCCAAGTCTATTATATTATTTCGCTCCCTAAAAGGAAAGATTGAAATAGTGAAAACTAATCAGTAGGAATCTCCAGCATTCCCAGAAAAAGCCAGAAAAGACCGGCAATGGCAAATACAAACATGATGTCGTCAAATAATCCATAAATAAGAAAACTTACTATAACCGCAATGATAACTCTTTTATCGAAAAATTTACTCTCCTTTAGATGATGCACTAACCGCCAAATTATCCAGCCGAAAAGTACCAGTGCCACCGGCAATCCCCACTGGGTGGCCATATAAAGGAAAATATTATGGGGACCACGGAGGAATTCAGTTTCCTGGGGGAGACGATAGGCCGGATAAACTTGAGCAAAATTCTCCGGCCCTACTCCTAATAGAGGATAATGGCGAATCATAGCCATACTGGAAATGGATAAGAGAATACGATAAAGATTAGATGGATAGTTCAAATTGAAAATAGAAAAAAAACGCTTAAGGTAATGGGGGGCTAAAATCAGGGCCAGGATAGAATTGCCTACCAGCAGCCCTAGCACTTTCCAGTTTACCAGAAGAATGAGCACCAAAACCCCGACCATTAAGCTGACTGCTCCATTGCGGCGTCCCAAGAGAACCAGGGCTAATAGAGAAAGCAGGGCAACAACTTCTCCTCCTGCCTTATGGACAGGCCGGCTTTGCTTTTTAAACCACCAGCTAGAACCGAGAACGAAGGCAAAGCTGTTTAAGGGAGCGAAAGCATTGACCGAAAGGGTGAGGACCGTATTACCATTTTCCGGACTAAGAAGAATGTATTCTCCCTGGAAGAGTCGAAAACTAATCTGAGGATGCCAGATTCCCTGGATTACGCAGAGAAGGGATAGAAATCCCAGAGTGGGCACCATTACTGGAAGAAGGCGAGAAAGATCCCGCGGGGTGTATATATAGCGTCCCACAAAATAAAGCCAGAATGCCACGAAAAGACTTAGCAACCCCTGACCGGCCATTAATTTATCCTTGGCCACCAGAAGGGTACTCAACAAGCCAGCCAGTAAACAAAAAAGAACCACCCCTAAGGCAATTTTATCCTGCAGCCATTGTTTTCGCAGTGCATTAAAGCAGAGGACAGTGAGAATGATCAAGCCCAGCGCGGCCAAACCGGTAGCCAGAGGAATAGTTATCAGAATAACAATTTTTAATATTTCAGCAATTTTTCCCTTCATTGAGTTGTATTCTATCTTCCAGGGTTTTATGCCACTCCCTGGCAATCGCATCCCAGCGATACCAGGAAAGAGCCCTTTTGCGGGCCGCTTCCCCTAAACGAGTCCGCAGTTGTGAATTATACAAAAGATTTACCGTAGCTTCAATGAAACGGTTATTATAAGAAGAGGAACCCGGTTCTCCCTCAATGAGGATCCCGGTTTCTCCATCTACAACGGTTTCCGGGAGAGCATGGCGTTTAGAGGTAATCACCGGAATTCCGGCGGCCTGCGCTTCAATAGCAGCAATGCAGGAAGTTTCCACCATGATCGCCGGATAAAGGTGTAAACTGCTTCGGGCTAACTCCCGGGCCAATTCTTTCTGGGACAGACCTCCGCCAAAGTATACCCCCGGCTGGGAGAGGTGGCGGTACTCTTCCAGACTCCGGTAGCTGAAGACTCGAAGTTCTGTCCGGGGAATTTGCTTCTTTACTTCCGGGAAAATTTTCTCCAGAAGGAGAGTCAATCCCCTTTTCGGAATGGAGGTATATATTAATCTATAAGGGTCGCATTCTTTTTTTAAATCCTTATAGTAACTGACCTCAATACCATTCCGGGTTACAAAAATTTTCCTCTCCGGAATTCGCAGGTACTCGCGAAAACATTCTCCCAGCCATTTGCTTACCACAGCCACCAGATCGACTCGGGAGTTAAATAATTTGCCTCCCGCACGCAGGCTGCTCATAGCTAATTTGTTATACCAGAGATGAGAATTTTCCGGAAAAACTCCTAAATGATCATGGGCCCAGAATACCTTTAACTTACAGGGAAAAGATTTGAAAATATCTCGATAGCGACGGAATATAACTAATACTTCGGCAGGATTTTGTCTTAGACAATTTCCCCATTCTTTTTTTTGCGAAATTTCGAAATATCGCACTCCTTCATATTCTCCGGCTTCCTTTCCACAATGATTAATGACCGTAACTCTATCTCCCAGGTGGGCTAATTCCTTACTCAGATAATAAAGAGCACTTTCACTTCCTCCCAGAGGGTCTCTCTCTCTGGTGAGGGGGGAAAAGGGAAGGGAAAGTTTGGCCAGGAATACTATGTGCATAGCTATAAAGATGGAGAAAGAATTTTTAATGCCTCTTCTATTCCGTGAAGCATTAATTCCTTTTCGATTTGGTAGAGGTTATTTCTGATAACCGGCTGTTCAATATTCAAGAAACTGCGCAGGCGTGGAAAAGAAACTGAAATCTTGTGTTTTCTGATAAATCGGTAAAGTTCCACCTTATAAACATTTTTTACCAAGGGGTAAAGGTAACGAAGATACTGATAATAGAAATAAAGGTCGCTCATCTGTCTCACGATCAAGCGTTCCAGATAATACACATTTTTGGTTTTCCAGTGGCGATGCTGAATAGTAAAAGCAGGTAGATAAATAAACCGGCAATTTGCCCGCCGGGCTCGCCATGACCAGTCCAGGTCTTCATTGAAGAAAAAAATATTCTCATCGAAAAGTCCTACCTTGTTAAAGACGGAGGTTCTTCCGATAAAATTAGAAATAGTTACGAAATTAACTTTTTGAGGCCGGGATTGAGAATGCGAGAGAAGGGAAAAGATATATAGACGATTAAATGAAGGAGAGCCGTCAGCATTAACTACTCTCAGGGCTATACCGTCGTATTCATGATGCCTTTCCAAAAAAATAATCGCTTCCTGAATAGTATTTTCAGGCACCAAATTATCATCATTAACCAGTAGAAGATACTTTCCGGTAGCGATTTTTATCCCCTGATTGTAAGCTCGTGGAGTTCCGATATTAATTTCGTTAGGGATACATTTAATATAACTTTGAGTACGAGTGATCCATTCACTGACATTAGGAGAAGAAGCATTATCCACACAGATAATTTCCAAATTCTCCCTCCCGTAAGATTGTCTTTCTAAACTTTCTACCAGGGCTATTACGAAGGGAAGGTGGTCACCATAGGTAGCAAATACTACTGATACCCGGGGAAATTCCATCTAAACCCTCCTTCACTACTCATATTCGGGAAAGAAATTCTTTATCCAGCCAGTCGGAGACTTCTTTATCGCCTTAAGAATATTCTCTCGTTCCAACCGAGTAACTTTCAAAGCCTACCTCTTCGAAAATCGAGACCATTCTTCTAAGAAAATCCGTGCTGTCTCAAAAGAGTTTCTGGCTCGATTTATTAGTTCCTGAGCCACTTCCTTAGTGCATAACTCTGAGGCGGAGATTCTGCTACCATCAGGATTAATCCTCCCGTAAGTAGTTCTCCCGTGCCAGGGGGCTGCCCAGGTAGCACTCCGAGCAATTTCCACCAATTTTGATATAAAATTCTCTCCCAATTTAATTGCGATTTCTTCCTTTTGTCGAATAGTAATTTTCTCCAGCTGCGAACTGGGATCGTGGGTCCAAATTGGTTCTTCAAAGCAGGCAATCACCGATTTTGCTGAAACTTCTACGCAGAGCTGGGCTTGCTGAGCAGTAATACGATAATCTTGAGTAAGAAGATATTTCTCAGCGCTGGAAAGACAAACCTCGGCATCTTTCCGCAAACGATCGGCCTCAGAAAAGTTTTTCATTTCAATTTTACATCAATAATTTGACCAAATTTTATTCCCGGGCAGGTCCAGATATAAACATCACCTAATTTTTCCTGGACCAATCCTGCTTTATAAGCTGCCTCGACAATCCTTCGGAAAAGATTAGTAATATTTCCCTGGTCAAAGATGAAAATACCTTCTGCCGCTATCCGCAAGACATACCAGCTAGAAATATCCTCCAGAGCTTTCCGGGGATAAACCAGCACCGTAACTTCCCGTTCAAATTTAGCCAGGGCCTTTCTTATCCGTTCATACCATTGAGTATCCATTTCTATCCCCGGACTTTTTTCTTTTACTACCACCATGATATCAATGTCACTCCGGGGAGTAATCTTTCCTCGGGCTAAAGAACCTATAATCACGATAGCTTCCGCCTGCTGGAGTTCCTCCCCCAATGATAAAATAGCATTCTTTACTCCTTCTACGGTGACTGGAATCCTTTTGTTTTCTCTGTCTTCTCTCATTTTATTTTTCAACTCGCCTCTAAAGGCTTCTATGGGCGGTAATTCCTCGCTCTCTCTTTGCCTCTTAGCCGCTTTTACTTTTCTTTTTAATTCTATCCCGTTTACTAGGTATTGTCAATTTTGACCTTATCCGTAGATATAAAATCGTGGTATAATTTTTTTAATAATTTAGCCCCAAGATTTTTCTTATAATAATAAACGAAAGGATTCTGGATTATTAGAGGAGTTTTTGAAAATGCCTGAAAGAAGCGAGGACTGGATTAGACAGGCTCAGAGAGATCTGAAAAGTGCCTGCTAGATATCCCAATAGTTGGGTATCGGGTATCCCTGGTGATTATATAACAAAGAAAGATGCACAAGATGCCATCAATAATTCAGAAAAAATCTTACAATTCTGTTCAAGTGTTCTGGCTGAATAAGACTCTATTGGAAGAGAAAATATTTAGTGCCGTTAAAGAATTAACGACAAATTGTCCTGAAATACAGAGGGTGATACTATTTGGTTCAGTGGCAAAGTCTCAAGAAACAGTAGCAAGCGATGTAGATATCCTAATCGAAGTAGAAGAATCTAAAGAACGCTTTATTGATAGACCATTACCCTTTAAAGATTTTTTTAAAGAAGTTGGTATAAGTCTGGATTTATTTGTGTATACTCAAGAAGAAATGGAAAAAGGGGACATACCTTTGGTAAATACTGTTTTAAGAGAAGGGAAAGTTTTATTCGACCGGCGTAATTAGAAAGTGGATGTATGTAATCAGAAAGAAGAAATAAGGGCGAGACGAAAAGACGGCTGAAAAGTATCCGCAGCATAAAGATAATCTTTCCAGCGGAAGGTAAATCTTCCGGCAAGATGAAGGGAAGGACGAAAATATCTTCCTGCTTCCAGCGTGACCGAGTAAGTATTGCGGTCCTTTTCTAGAGCTTCCGGATAGCGGTAGTAATAGCCTTCCAGATTCAAGGCCAAAGAATAATGTAGCCGGACGGTATGAGCAAGTTCAATTCCCACCTCATTTTGATAGCGGGTAAGGGAAGGAATGAGCGAATAGAATTTCTCTTCGTATCCACCCCGTAACCGTAGATGGGTTTCTCTACCCGGTGATTTTTTCAGTATAATCCTCCAGTAATTATCCCCACGGTATCCACTGCGGTCATAGGGACGGTCCTGATAATCCTTTACTTCTCGGGAGTAACTAAATCCTGTAGTGAGGCGAGGAAGTAAAGAGTGCTCCGTTCTCACTTGCCAGCGGGAAAACCAGTAATAAAAATCTCCCGATAAGACCTCTTTCTGTTCTTCGGCCTCCATTTCTTCTGATTCTATTTCTTCCTGTTCCTCTTCTACGCTTTTAATTCCTTCTTCATATCGCAGAGATATTTCCGAAAGAAGCGGGAAACCCGGTTGTAGGCGAGAATTTAAATCCCAGCTAATTTCAGTAGAATCCTTATCTTCCTGATAATCCGTCTGCTCCCATTTTACAAAACCACCCAGGGAGATTTGTCGAAGGGGCGAAGTTTCGATTTCCAGTTTCTGGAAGGAACGAATTTTATCAGAAGAAGCAGGATAGTGGTAAGTGGAAATCCCACCGAAAAGAGCCATCTGCCATTGCCTCTGATTCTGAACCATTCTGGTATAAGTAGCTCCCCCTTCCAGCCCGCTCCGGTAATAAGTATTCTCTTCCTGCAAAGGATATTCTCGGAAATAATATTTCGTTCCCAGATTAAGCCGTAAAGAGCGCCCATCTCCCGAACGATCCTTTTCTGAGCGGAGAAGATAATTCAGACGACCAGAGAAATTACCCGCCCGGGAGGAGAGTTCCTCTTCTTCCAGGAAATTCTTTTCTTCTTGCCAGTATCCAGCTGCAAAATCCAGACCCCGACTCAACTTCTGCTGATAACGCAGATAATAGCGCTGATAGCAGTAATCCAGATCATCCTTCTCATCAATCACTTCGGTAGTAGTCTTTTCTCCGCTTTCAAAGTAGGAGGTAATTCTACCTCCCTCTGCCCACGCCTCCTTCCCCAGACAAAATTCTTGTGGCAAAATAATAAATAGTAGGAGAATAACAAAAATAATAGTGTAAAGGGAGACAACAGAAGGAAGGGGGACAAAAATGGTAAAAGGATTGAATATAGAGGAACTGTGCCGCACCTAATTTACTTCCTTACCTAACATTCTAAGTCCCTTTTAACCAATTAAGTATCTCCTTTTTAAAAATCTCGAAATCTTCTAATCTTTCCATTAAATATTGGTAAACTCTTTTGCGATCAATCTTCCCATATTCATAAACTAAAATATTTCGAAAACCAACTATACCCTCCAGTCTGGAAGCCAGATTTTTCGAAATAATATCTTTGCTGAAAAGTAGAGAAATTATTTCCCGGCTATTTTCCGGCTTTTGTATTTCCTCTTCAATAATAATTAAATTCAAAGTATCAATTATTATCTGGCAAGTCAATTGTAAATAGCGCTCCGCCAGACCATGAAAATGGAAATCTTCTAAAAATTCTTTTTCATCTTTTATCTCATTTTTTAGTTGCTTTAAATTAGAAAGATATTCATCAAGCTGCTGAATTTTTTCAAAAATTTTTTGTCGGGTGATTTTGGTCATTAAATTATTTAAGCGATCTTTCCAAATAGGCTTTATTATACTCTTCAATAAAGGGCTGGAAATCATAATACTCCTGCATTACCTTCAGTTCAAAATCAACCCTTTCTCCGCGATCTCTTTCAAAAATAACCTTTCCTTCTTTGATGATGACGAATTTCAAAAGTATGGAACTTAATTCATTAAGAATCACGACTTCGGTTGTTTTTCTCAAAATTGATTGAACATTCTCGATTAAAAATAGTCGCTTTTTAAAAAAATCGGCGACTTTCTTTTCGTCTAAATAAACCGCTAAATCCACATCTGATTCATAGTTACCTCTCCCTTGAGCAACCGAACCATAAAGATAAACAAAAAGAATATCTTTTTCCTGCCTAAAGAAATGTTTTAGTTTATTCTGAATTTTTGTTTTTTCCATAGTTGACCTCTAAGAATCGTCAAATCCATATGATTGACTACTCTCAGTATTCATTCGCACCGTGACTAACTTCATATAAGCACCCCTGTGCAGTATTACTTTGATGTATTACTTTTTAAAATAATTATAATATAAAGCGAGTAAAAATCAATAAGGCTGGCCCAAAAAGCAGATTTTATAATAAGTCTTACCCAGTGCGGAAAAGAGTTACTTTATCTATTCCTATTATAAGGAGTATAGGTGGGAACCATTTTTTTCAACTTCTCAATAATTTTACCTTCTTGCATAGTATTGGCTAACTTCTCCAACTCCTTTATGTCTCTGCTGAGTTTTGTAGGATTGACTTCGTTCAGTTGGGCAATAAAAATCTTATCATGTTGAGTCACTTTATCGGTCTCCACATTGTGTAATGTCTCTTCATATAATTTCTCTCCCGGTCTTAAACCAATATATTCTATAGAGATGTCCTTGTCTGGTTCCAGCCCGGAAAGGGTTATCATATTTCGAGCAAGATCAACGATTTTTATTGGTTCCCCCATGTCTAAAATAAAAATCTCACCACCTTTACCTATCACTCCTGCTTGCATCACCAATTGGACTGCTTCATGAATACTCATAAAAAATCTTTTTGCTTCCGGATGAGTGACGGTTATGGGACCACCTTCTTCAATCTGTCTTTTAAAAAGGGGGATTACACTTCCACTGGAACCAATCACATTTCCAAAACGCACGGCCATAAACTTCGTCCGGCTATTTCGAGCTTGCACCTGGATTAGCATTTCAGCTACACGCTTGGATGCACCCATGATGCTAGTGGGATTCACTGCCTTATCAGTAGATATGAGAACAAATCTCTCTACTCGATAGCGATTTGCTGCATAGAGGAGATTACGGGTAGCAATAATGTTATTCTTTACTGCTGCCGATGGACAATACTCCATGAGTGGTACATGTTTGTGCGCTGCGGCATGAAATACAATCTGCGGTTTATACTTACTGAAGGTATGCTTTAACAGAATAATATCCCTAACGTCTCCAATGACAATTTGGAATTTAAGTGAAGGATATTTTTTCTTAAGTTCTCTTTCCAGAAAATATAGGTCATTCTCATTATAATCGTAAAGAATAAGACAGGCAGGTTCAAACTTAGCAATCTGCTGACAAAGTTCCGCACCGATGGAACCAGCTGCTCCGGTAACCAAAACCCTTTTCTGAGAAAGGTAATGTTTTATCTTATCAGTGTTTATCTGAACTGTTTCTCTGCCTAAAAGATCCTCAGGTTCTACTTTTCTTATATCGCTTATACTTACTTGCCCGGACAAAATCTTTTGTAATCCTGGAACTATCTTATAACTGATATTTATTTTCTGACAGCGAGAGATTATTTCCCTTACGACCTTACCAGGAGCAGAGGGGATAGCGATAATTATTTCTTCCACTCCGTATTTCCTAACAAGATCAGCAATCTGCTGAGTAGAACCCAAAACCTTTACCCCATGGATACGGAGATTTTTCTTTTTGACATCATCATCAATGAATCCCACTGGTTGATATATTCCTTTTGTACGTACTAACTCCCGAGCTACTAACTCTCCTGCGGAACCTGCACCAATAATAAATACTCTCTTTAAACTTCTCAGTGCGAACGGTTTTCTTAATCTCATCATCAGGCGAGGCAAAAAACGAAAGGAAGAAATAAAGAAAAAGCAAAGAAAATAATCGATCAAGGGCACTGAACGACCAATATATCCATAATGCCTCATAAAGGCAATTACGATAAACATCAATGTTCCAAGAGTAGTTGCCTTCCAAATATTGAATACTTCATGGATACTGGCATAGCGAAACGTCCACTGATACAGCCCAAAGATATAAAAGACCACCAGGCGAATGATGCTTATTAAGGGGATTAAATAGAGATAAGCAGATTTTACAGCCAGAGGAAGGCGCCAATCAAAACGCAACATAAAGGCTAAATAAAGGGAGAAGTTGATTAACAATAGATCTAGCAAAATCATTATAGGTTTTCTAAATCTGGTTATCATCTTAGTTTATCTTTATAACATAAAACCGCATATAATATTTTCCAAAGAAGAATAATTCTTTGTTGGTATTCCAAGTTATTTTTCATTTATAACCCACAACATATAAAACCTTATATCTACAATTAGGAAGGTTAGATAATATATTTAAAAAAATTTTTAATAACGTTGATTACAATATCAATTGCTTCATTTGTAAGTTCTGGATATATCGGTAAAGATAAAACTTCAGAAGAGATACGTTCAGTCATAGGCAATTTGAAATGGCTTAAGCCCAAAGCCTTTTGTTTATGTAAAGGTATTGGCCAAGATATCAAAACTTCTACACCTGACTCTTTTAAATACTTAACTAAATTATCCCTATATTTTGTTCTAATTACGTAATTTTGATATACATCGAAATAATCGTTATTGAAACGAGGAGGGGTAATAATATCCCCTATCCCTTTAAAGCCCTCGTTATATAATTCAGCAATTTCTCTTCGGCGCTTTATCCACTTATCAAAATAATTAAATTTCGTATTAAGGATTGCCGCGTGCAGATTATCAAGTCGGCTACACCAACCAAAACATTCAATGACCTCTACCGATTCTACCCTTCCATTATCGCGAAATGCTCTAATCTTTCTTGCTAAAACATCGTCATTGGTGCAAACCATACCCCCATCCCCTGGTGCTCCTAACATCTTCGCCGGGTAAAAGCTGAATATTCCCGTATCGCCAAAAGAGGCACATTTTTTACCTTTAAATTCAGCACCCAGGGCTTGAGCAGCATCTTCTATTACCCTTAGATTATATTTCTGGGCTATTTCCATAATCCTTTCCATATTACAACTATGTCCATTGAGATGAACAGGAATAATTCCTTTTGTTCCGTGTGTTATGGCATCTTCGATCTGGTCAACATCCATGTTGTAATCATCTTTAATATCTATAAGTATTGGTTTTGCCCCACACTGCACGATAGCGCCAACGGTGGCAACAAAAGTATGAGCTACCGTAATAACTTCATCACCCGGCCCAAAGCCAAGCGCACGGGCAGAAAGATATAAAGCATCAGTGCCTGTATTTACACCGATAGCGTGTTTAGTTCCAACATATTCCGCAATCCTTCTTTCGAATTCTTTAAGGTGTCGGCGCAGTATGAAATCCCCCCCGGACATTACTTCCTCAAACACGTTATCTAATTCCGACTTCATCTCTTGATATTGTCGGGGATAGTTTACGAAACGAACTTTATAATCCATTGGCCCTCCTTAATTTGATTTAAACCAAAGTTCTTTAACAGCTTGAATAAGCGTTTCTGAATCTGGATAATAGGCTTTTTCGAGAGAAGAGCTGGCAGGTGCAGGAGTATTTGGTAAAGTCACCCTCTTTATTGGTGCCCTGAGATAGGAAAAAATATTCTCAGCCACTAATGCGGAGATTTCTGCTGCTATCCCACAGGCCTCCCAACCGCCATCAGCAATGATTAATCTTCCCGTTTTTTTTACTGATTCAAATAAAAGAGTTTTATCTAAAGGTTTAAGAGATCTTAGATCGATAACTTCTATATCAATACCATCTTTTTTAAGATTTGTTACTGCCTTAATTGCTTCATTAACCATGTAGGAGGTGGCTACCAGAGTAATATCTTTTCCATTTTTTCTTACAGTGCCTCTACCAATCGGCACGGTGTATATCTCTTCTGGGACCTCGCCTTCCAGTGTATATAGCCAACGGTCATCGATATATAAGACTGGATTATTATCTTCTATACTGGCAACCAAAAGACCCTTCGCATCGTAAGGGGTACTCGGCATAACTACTTTCAATCCCGGTATATGGGTAAAAATTGCCTGCAGTGCCTGAGAATGCTGAGCTGCCTGTTCTCCACCGCGATTAATAATTCCCCAGATAGTTAATGGCACACTTACTTTTCCTCCTAACATGTAATGCCAATTGGCAGCATGATTTGCTATCTGGTCCATGGCATAATACATAAAATCCATTCTTGGATGCACCAAAATCGGATGCAATCCAGAAATTGCTGCCCCCACTGCTATCCCGGTAACTCCATTTTCAGAAACCGGTGTATCAATTATCCTTTTTGGTCCAAATTCATCTATAAGTCCAACCGTTGTTGTTCCCACGTACCAGGGACTGGTAACACCCTGGCCAATTAGAATAACCCTTTTATCTTTTTCCATCATTTGCCTAAGAGTTTCATTAATCGCTTGAGCATAGGAAATTTTCCTCATTTTATTTCCTCTGATTTAAAAACGTCTTTCGTTAATTCGCTTCTATCAGGAAAGGGACTCTCTTTGGCAAATCTAATTGCATCTTCTATCTCTTCTTGTATCTGGCATATAAATTTTATTTTTTCTGATTCAGATAAGAGGTTTTGTTCTAACAAAAATACTTCTAATCCCTTAATTGGACATCTGTTCATCCAATAGTCTAATTCTTCTTTACTTCTTAAGCCTTTATCTAAATCCAAATTTGGTCCTACATGCCCCCGCCATCTATAGGTTAAACATTCTAATAGAGTTGGACCATCACCTTGGCGGGCAAATTCCACTGCTCTTTTTGCTGTCCTAAAAACCTCTATTATATTATTTCCGTCTATTTGATAACCGGGCATATTAAAAATCTCGGCCTTTTTATAAATTTTTGTATCAGCAAGGCATTTGGATATAGGCATATGGGTAGAATAAAGATTATTCTCACAGACAAAGATCACCGGCAATTTCTTAAGACTTGCGAAGTTAAGCGATTCATAAAAAACGCCTTCATGAGTTGCTCCATCACCAAAGAATGCCACACAAACGTTATTCTTATTCTGTAGCGAGATTCCTAAAGTTACCCCAACTGCTATAGGAATAGTTCCACCAACAATAGCTGAACTTCCAAGAAACCCCACCTCAGGGGAAACAACGTGCATGGAACCGCCCTTGCCTTTGGAACAACCAGTTGTTCGGCAAAATAATTCCGCCATTAATTGTTTCAAATCTCCCCCTTTAGCAAGATAATGTCCGTGAGAACGATGGGTACTAAAGACATAATCATCTTTACCTAATGCTGCACAAACACCGGTTGCTACTCCCTCTTGGCCAATGTAGAGATGACATGGACAGATGATTTCTTTTTCGGAAACGAGGTCCCCAACTTTTTCTTCGAACATACGAATTCTTAACATGGTGATATACATTTTCCGGAGGAGATCAACTGGAATGTCTATATCTAATTTTTTTGTAACCGTCATGTTTCTTTACCTAAAGATGATAGTTTTTAAAGTTTTTAAAATAATTTTTAGATCAATCCCAAAAGAATGGGTCTTGACATATTCTAATTGCAGTTTAATTTTTTGCGGCCTTATCTTCTCCATATAGGTCTTTTCCGGGTCGGGACTTCCAGCAAGGAGCGCTCCTTCGTCCGAATCCCAGATAGAAGCCCAATCAGTCATCCCCGGTTTAACAGTAAGAATTGATTTTTCTTCATCGGTAAACATATTAACATAAAAAGGAACCTCGGGTCTTGGTCCTACAAAACTCATTTCTCCCTTTAATACATTTATAATCTGAGGTGCCTCATCAAGTTTATATTTTCTTATGGACTTTCCAATCTTTGTAATCCTTGGGTCATTATCTGATGTGGAAGGCCCTCCTATTTTATCAGCATCAACTACCATCGTCCTAAATTTAAACATCCTAAAAGGTACACCACCTCTGCCTATCCTTTCCCCACGATAAAACACAGGCCCTTTATCTTCTAACTTTATCAAAATAGCAATTAGTAAAAATAAAGGGGTTAAGACTATAAGCCCTATAGAAGAAAAAACAACATCCAACAAACGCTTTAGCATAATAGCTCCTTCGTTATTTACATCAAGTTATTAAAGATAATTTAGTAAATTGCTAATATATTTTCAACACTTTTTCATTTCCCTATAGAAGTTTTAGAATAATTAAGGTATTTGATACACATACACTATTGATTGTTGACCTCTATGAATTTGCGTTAACCCAATTTTTTTCGCTTCCATTTTTTCATAAAATTTTTGTGCACCAATGGAATTTACGCCTGTCACTATTTTAATTTTTTTAACACTTTTCTTTTTAAAATTATTAATTAATTCAGAGAAAAGCTCTCTGGCGAGACCAGTTCCTCGGAAATCCCTTTTTACCACAAAATTAAGAATCTCGGCTTTAGGTAAATTTAAAAATTCTTTTTTAGTTGGGTAAAAAAGAATCTCCATAATTTTTTTGAGTGTATTAAAAGAAAATAGCTTCGGAAGCACAAATATAAATGCTTGGAAGGTTTTTTTCCTTAAAAATTCTCCGTAAAAACTTCTTAAATCTAATGTCCCGCAAATAAAACCCCACACACATTTTCTCTCAGAATCTACAGCCATTATTAGGATACTCAATTTACTTTTTGAGGCATGGGAATATATAAGTTCTAATACTCTTTCGCCTAAAGAGCTTAGAAATCCTTCTTTTACCTCTTCTATGTGAATTTTCGCTATTTCTCGAATGTCATTTCTTGTAAAATTACCCATTTTTAGATAAATTTTGTCCATCTCTTTTATAACGCCTCGCACCTTTTCATATCGATCAAAAGTGAAAAAGTCCTTTGGATCTCCCTTTTTTTGATTTTTTTATAAATTGGCAGAGTGATTATTTTCTTACATATATCTTCAGCAACGGGACAAAGACCTTTTTCGTATCCTACAATTTTCCAGTCTTTTTCAAGTAGGGGATGAATTGGAGATGTATACCAATCACCCAGTTCTATCCTTCTCTTTCTTGCTTCATTAAGAATCATGTTCTTATTTTTTACTAATAATGGATATCTTAGATAAATTGCTTCATATCTTTTGTCGAATCTTATAGGTTCAATTCCTATTTGAGAAAGCAATTTTTCGTATTGTGAAGCAACCCATATCCTATGATTCACGGCATCTTTCAGTTTACTCAATTTTTTCAACAATAACTTTTCGTGAAATCTTGACATCTTTTTTTTGTAATCTGTGCTTATCATTCCTTTAAATTCTTGAGGTCTAAAAGTGCCTATAAGGAAACCTAACCTGTACAAGTACCTGTAAATATCGCGGACTAACCAAAATGAAGATGGGTTTAAAAATAGTGAATGCAAAACATATTGGAGATGAATCATTACGACTTCGTTTAATGAAGGACTAACAAAATCAGAATAGATATTTTTTAAATACTCTTTGATTCTTTGATTATTAACAATTGCACATCCTCCAAGCCCTATAATCATGGGCTTTCCCCACTCAAAGGAGAAGAATGCGGCATCACCAAATAAACCCACTTCTTTTCCTTGGTATTTGGATGCAAAAGTGTGACAGGAATCCTCAATAATATAAAGGTTATGTTTCTTCCCAATTTCAAGAATTCTATCCATTTCAATAGGAATGCCGAAGGTATGCTGGACAATGATAGCTTTAGTTCTTTCGGTTATTTTTTGTTCAATTTTTGAAATATCCATATTGAAAGTTTTAGGATCGATATCTACATAAACAGGACTAGCTCCCGTACAAAGTATAGCATTGGGTACAGCAAGACATGTAAAAGCTTGGATTATAACCTCATCGCCCTTCATGACACCTATAGATTTAAGTATTGCATAAAGAGCGACCCGTCCCCTATAAAAATAAAAGGTATTATCGGACTTTATGGATTTTTCTATTTCATACATCTGATTGTCTTTTAGGCGTTACCCTTAATAGTCCATAGATTGAGCCTATCCCATAAAGTAAATGGATAATTGTAAAAATTAAAAGCATGGCAGGTAAATATTTAATATTATTCTCTTTCAAGGTGATTTTAATGGAGAAGTGAATGTTAAATAATAAATAAATGCTGACTATAGTTAAAAATATCCATAAAAATTTAGAAAACACAAATGAAAATGCCAAAGAAAATGTTAAACATAGAACAAAAGCAGAAGAGACTATGTTCTTCCATGAAAAAATTGCTCTTCCAACAAATTTTGTAGCGTAAAATGGCGTTGCTCCACATATAAAAAGCCATTTACAAAAAGCTTTCAAATTACTACGCGTATAATAATAGCATTTAATATCTGGCACTAAAAGTATCTTCCCACCCCATCTTCTCAATCTAGAGTTAAATTCCTTGTCCTGACCTCTTACGAGGTTTTCGTTAAAAAGCCCAATTTTTTCAAAAACTTCTCTTCTATAGCAACCCCCAAATACTGTATCAACCCATTTTGGCTTCATAGAGCCTATTCTGAAAGAAGAACCTCCAACACCAAATGGGTGGGATAGCGCAGCGGCTATGGCTCTACCGATAATAGTATTGTTTCTGGGCAAAGTTATCATCACTCCACCCACATTATCAGCTTTATACTCATTTAAATATTCCACACATTTTGAAATGTAATCCTTTTCGTAAATAGTATGTGCCCCCATTATCATAATAATTTTCCCATTGGCATTTTTTATCCCTATATTTAAGGCACATGGAGTAATTTTATTCGGATTATCCAAAATTCTTATAAATGGATACTTTTTAACATATTCATTTACAATACTCTTTGTTCTATCCTCACTCATCCCATCAATAACCAAAATTTCTAACTTATCCTTCGGATAGTCTTGCGCAATTATAGAGTCTAGGCACTTACCAATAAATTTTTCTTCATTTCTGCAAGGGACTATTATTGAGACCAAAGGTAAATTATTGCTTGATAAGTTCTTCATAAATTTTTAATAATTTTTTACTTTCATTTTTCCAATTATACATCTCCAGAACGGCTTTCCTACCATTTTCCCCCATTTTTTTGGCTTCATCTTGGTGCTCTATTAAATATTCAACTGCCTCAGCAATTTCTCTTGGATTTAAAGGGTTTACAGTTAATCCACACTTATTTCCCTCTACAATTTCCTTCCATAAAGGAAAGTTGGAAGCAATTACAGGAAGACCCATCGCCATGTATTCAAAAAGCTTATTGGGCATCGCATTAATATGATTTTCAACGGGTTGAAAACACGCGATGCCAATTGTTGCTTGGGTCATCTTTAGCCAAACTTCTTCTGATCTAATCCATCCCAGATACACAACCTTGTTAAATCCCCTTAATCTTTTGACTTTATCTTGGTAAGACTCGGGATAGAACTTGCCATATAATATCAGTTTAACATTCTTAGAGGAATCCAGATATTCCATTGCCTGAACCATTTCGCTTATTCCTCTTTCCTCTGAAAGCCCGCCCACGTATATAACTGTCGGACTTTCAAAGTTAAATTTAGATTTAGGCCGAATAATTTTTAATAGTGGAAAATTTCTGATCGCCACAACTTTATTTTTCTTAAACTCTCTGACCATGCTATCTGTGGCTACAATAATATAGTCCAGCCTTAAAGCTGCCCATTTTTCAATGAAGTTAAAAATATAAGACACAGGTTTTCTTGTGATAAAGGGTAGCCAATTCTTAGTCAGAATAGCTTTTGGATAATTCTCATGCGCATCGTAGATAACTTTCGCCTTGGTTAAAGATTTCAAAAGTATGCCTACAAGTAATAGGTCTGGATCGTGGAAATGATAAAGATCAGCTTTCTCATTCAAAGCTTTTATAAAGATACGGCATGAAGTTAATAACATCCTTTCAAGTCTATTTATTGGCTCAGGCAGAGCAATAATTTTTATGCCATCAATTGTTTCATTTCCCTTATGCTGAGCGATTAAGGTAACATTATATCCAACTTCAGCTAAGGTTTTAGCCTGTTTATAGAAAATTCGGACATCAAAAGCTGCATGAGCTGAGGACAAAATGCAAATTTTTATTAATTTATTCATATCTTAGCGTAATTTAGGTTGCTCCGTGAAATAACAAGTAGAATTTTTAAAATAATTGTTTACGGCAATCTTATTTTTAAAGACTTAAAAATTGTCACTAAGACTGATATTAAGAGGTAAAAATTTTTTCCTTTCATTTCTGCCTAGGTAATAAATATAATAGCAATAATGCTAACAAAACTCCATGAGTCAATAAATTAGTCAGCAATCCGCTGTTTGTAAGCGTGATTGCTGGCATAGCAATAGCAGCCACTCCCACCCTTAAATCCACCCTCCTCGAACAAGTATCTACTAATCTAAGAATTATAGCTAATAGAATACTCCATAAGGCGAAGCCTACGAATCCGAAATTCATATATGCATCGCCAACAATTCCGGTGTTTGCATTCATTTGGGGGGAACCAAAATAAACTCCTCCGATAAGATGGGATGGATCGAGGTGGTAAGGATAGTCCAAAAAGAATCGAAAGACACTGTGTGAAAGAAAAACTGAATCGTGTTTTGAAAAGAAATCATAATATAAGAAAGATAACTGCGCAGGAACTAATAGCGTCCTCCTGGTAGAAAGAGACAGTATCCACACATTATCTATCAACCAATAAGATAACATACCTAAAAGTATTATACCAGACACTCCGATTGCCATGTAAGCCAGCGTGTTTCTGTAAGTTATTATCCACATTAGAACCAGAACGAAACCTAGCGCAAAGAGGTAGGTTTTATTGCCAGTAGTTGAAAAAAGCAAAATTTGTAAAAAAATAATTAGCGTTACAGGAAGCCATTTTCTTTTTATGATAAATAGGGCAAAAAATACCGAATTAACAATATATGCTATCCAATTAAAGAGATATCCTGCCAAGGGGATTCCTGCTCCAACATATTGAGAGCGAATATCATATGCTTTTGTTAGATCTAAACTAAACGACAGTCCAAAATATTTGTAAATAATTAAAAAAATTGTTACAACCAGGCAAATGTATAAAAAGTAACGGATGCCCCCGGATTGCTTTAATGGTGCTAAAGATACAATGGGCATATGTACGAGTAAAAAAACTGCTACCCAGAAAGCAGTAACCCCATACATAAAAGTTCTAGCTTCATCCTTAAAAGCAAAAATAGTGAGCATCGGTATATATGATAGTAATATCAATAACCAGATCAATATATTAGAAAGTTTGTTCGATGATTTTGGCAGTAAAATATATATAATTAGAAGCAAAAAATATGATTCAACTAGTTTTATACCATTAAAATATAATTCTAATTTAGGATAACTCCAATTCGGGACTTGTGATATTATAAAATAATAATAATATGAGAGATCTAAGACTATTTTATAAAGAAGTATAGATAAGAAAGCCCATAGTGTATCTTTTTTAACTGTATGATTTATCATTTGCTTTCTTATAGGTATGTTCCAAGAAAATTTAATAGACGCTACTCTTGATAATCCTTGCCTCTAATTCCAGCGTCCATCTTGCACCTTGCTTCCAAAGGATAAGGTAGTATAAGAATAAAAGTATTCCTTCTATAATTACTGCAATACCTATTAAGGTTAGCCCCTTAAATACTTTTTCCAACCCGTATTTGGAACTAAATGCTACAGCAATAAAAATAGCATTTAGCCACAGACATTTTTTTATCATAAGGGTGCCGCTTTTAAATCGATAGATCTTCCACAGATAAAAAATGGTAAGTACCCCAACGGATAACAACCCTATTGTTGTTCCTATGGCTAATCCTATCGCCCCCAATCCTATTTTAGCAAGCAATATGGAAATAGCTACTGCTATAGCAAATGATATGCCAAGATTGAAAGTATTTACTGCTTTTACCTCCACTGCATCAATGATTGAACGAAGCATAATATAGGCAAGATAAGGGATGAGAGCTATTAGAATAATTCTCATTAAAGGAATTGTACTCAGATATTGATTGCCAAGCCACACTGAAATAATATTGTCTGACCAGAGAAGGAGATGAAGAGTGACAAACAAGCCGATATGAAAAATAAGGGCAACGATGTCGGTAACCCTTTCTTTCAAAAATTCATTCCTACCTTGGATAAAGAGCTGTGCTACTTTAGGAAGAGCAACCAGGCCAAAGGCCACCAGTCCTCCCTCTGCGACCCTAAAAACAGATTGTCCCACTCCTAGGTATCCTGCATCCTTAAGTGTTCCGAAATATGGAGCGAGGAAAGGGCCAATGCTAAGAATACCAGCGGACAGAAGTCCTCCTGGAACTCTTGGAAGACCGTATCGGAAAAGTTCTTTTAAACAATCCTTCATTTTAACAACATTTTTACTTTGGGAAAAAGATTTATAACTGTAATATGTTAAAGGAATCACGGTAATAAAAAAGCATATTGCCATAAGAAATATTATCCAATCTACCCTTTGAGAGTCAGCATAAAGTATTGCCACTATTACTGGCCCTATCGCTGCCGATAATAACTGCCATAAGTTTGCTTTACTCATTTTTCCTAATCCTCGATAGAGTGCATATAAGACAGTGTGAAACGAATACCCAATGATTAAAATGAGAGTGGCAATAAGAAGAGAAAGATAGGTTTCACTACGAAAAATTAGTAATGTCAATTTGTGGATGAATACCAGTCCAATTATTAGAACAACACAACTTGGAACTACACCCAGAAGAAGGCCGCTTAAAAGGTAACTATGTTGGGAAGCATTATCTTTGGAAATGGCTATATATCTTGCCACTGCTACCCCCATGCTAAGGGTAGAAAATGGGAAAATAGTTGCGAGTACTCGTCTTGCTAATGAGTAAGCCCCAAACCCTTCCGGGCCTAAACCTTGAGCCAAAAGTCGCGTAACTATGATAATGGAGAATGTTGTAACAATGGTTGTAATCGTTGTAAATGCCACATCTTTTATAAACGGACTTAGTTTAATCTTTATCATCTGTCCCGCATATTTTTTGGTCATTGGCCGCCTAAAGATCCCAATCCGCTCGCTCACGAGCGATTAAGCAATTCCTTTGTCCCATTTCTCGAGTGCGCGGTTCATCAGCAGAAAAAAAACAGACTTAAAATTACAGGTCCGGCAACAATGAAAGTTTTATTTTTTAAAAAGTTAACGAGCTATAAAATTATTCCTTTCTCAATCTCCAAGACAAAGTTATTTGAGTCCACAAGCATCTTATTAAACTCTTCCTTAGTATATACGATTAAGTTAATATCAAATGGAATACCTCTAAAATAGTCAAGAAAATCATCCTGTCTTTCCAAAAAATTTTTGTCTATGTCTTTAACAATAATGGCAATATCTATGTTAAAATTCGTGCATAAGTATAAAATTCTTCTGGAATTTTCATCTCTTTTAACCCATCCAATAGACCAACGATGGAGTGACTCTTAGCATTTTTATTCAGTTTTTCATAAACTGCTTTGATTGCCTTCTCTGCTCCTTTCAATTTAAAGCTTTTCATTTTCTCTCGAGTTGAAATTTTATTATCCCGCCAGTCATTCCAGTTAAGGATGATGATGGCTACCTTTAGCCAGGTTTTGGAGTCTTGGCTTTGGGCTTCAAGGGGCTGCATATTCTCCCCTTTTTCGCCTCAAACTAGCAGCATGCGCATGGGCTGCAATCTCCGTTTGAAGGGATCGAAGACCAGTCCCAAGATCTCTAGCGTGACAACACCTAATAGAGCCTCGTCGTCGCCCTCTCCTAAAATCACCGGGGTATGAGCCTCCCCTTGGGGCAGGATGATAAGGCATTCTGAGATTTTTCGGATGATCGTGGTGCCATCGGCCAGCGTGAAGGTGTGCTCCCGCTTTGGAGAAAGTTCGATCGCCTGCCAAATCCCCTCAGGAAGCAAGGAATAAGTCGCTCCACTATCAAGGAGGAAGCGAACCTCCCTCTCCTTTCCCGTGGGGCCCCTTATCCTCCCCTCAATGTAAGTGATACCCAAAACACTTCACCTCAATTTACAACTATCCCCTAGCTAGGATAGCAGATTTTATAAGCTGATTCAAGCCTGCTGCATCTATAAATTAAAGACAGAAGCCCAAAGCGCTCGGTTCCCAGGCCCCGCATGATGAAAGGGATGGTGACCACCCCGACGAGCAGGGGGATAGCCTGACCGATGAAATTCAACACTGTATTGCGGGCTAGCAAACTGCCCCGATATCTGCAGTTGGCTTCGCTGACTTGTCATGTCTCCCATGCTACATTTACCTATATAGAGTATCAAGCCATTTTTTATTATTAATATACCATTGAACAGTATATTTTATGCCTTCATCAAACCTTATCTTTGGATTCCAACAAAGCTCACTCCTAATTTTCTCAGAATTTAGAAAATATCTAAAATCGTGTCCCGGTCTATCTTCAACAAACTCTATTAACTCCTGTGATTTACCTAAAATTCCAAGAATTTGTCTAACAATATCAATATTCTTCTTTTCTTGGCTACTCCCTATGTTATAGATTTCGCCAAGCCTTCCCTTTTGTAAAATAAGCAGTACGGCTTCTATACAGTCTGAAACATAAAGCCATTCTCTCATATTTTGACCTTTTCCGTAAATGGGGATTTTTTGGTTCTTTAATGCTTTTAAGATAACTAATGGAATAAGTTTTTCAGGATATTGCCAATGACCATAGTTGTTACATGGTCTGGCTATAATTCCAGGAAACCCATAAGTCCTAATATAAGCTTTGATAAGTAAATCTGCAGCGGCTTTAGAAGCAGCATAAGGACTACTTGGTTTCAAAGGATAAATTTCGCTAAACTGACCTTGGGTTATTTCTCCATATACTTCATCAGTTGAGATATGAATGAATTTCTTAATCTTATTTTCTCTGGAAACATCCAGTAGAATTTGCGTCCCTTTAACATTGGTGTCTATAAAAGGTGAGGCGTTGCGAATGCTTTTATCAACATGAGTCTCGGCGGCAAAATTGAATACCACTTCAGGCTTTTCTTCTGAAAAGATAGAAGCAATACGTTTTTGATTACAAATATCAGTTTTATAAAATTTAAATTTTCCTTTTACTTCCTTTAATCTCTGTAAATCGCTGGCATAGGTCAATTTATCTACTACTGCAACTTTATATCCTTGCTTTACTGCTTGTCTTACAAATTCACTACCGATAAATCCTGCTCCGCCGGTTACTATTATTTTCATACTTATTCCTTGATTTTTTCTTTCAGTTAAGTTACACTGCCTGTTTCGTTTTTCAGTAACGTTCATAGTTTTTTAAAAAACGTTACTTTAACTATTATCTATGTTTTCGTTCCCGTAGCTGAGTAACGATAGAATTAGTGTTTAAGATATTCGATTACGCATTCCTCTAATACACTATTTATATCTCTTATTTTATAACCAGTTTTTTCTAACTTTTTTGTGGATAAAATTAAATTGGTCCTGACTAAATTCAGTTCTTTATAATTTATAACTTCGTACTCAAAATCAGGGACGTATCTTTTATAGATTTCTAAAAGTACCGGGTATCTTAAGGCACCCTTATTTACTACATTGAAGATTCCCTTGGCATTAATTTTTATTAAATGCTGTAAGGCTTTTATGAAATCAGGGATATAGGTAATCGAATTAGGAATGTCGATGATTTTTTTATAATTAATTAGTTTAGTAAGAATATTTCGGGGGTGCGGTCGATTATCTAAGGGCATTCTTATTCTTACAATTAAGATATTGAATTTGTCACATAAAACCTCCAAGACCCTTTCCGTATATATCTTGCTTCTTGAATAAAATAGATCAAAAAAATCAGGAGTTCTATCTTCTCTTATCGGCTTATCTTTGGAATAATCATAGTGATAGATACAGCCGCTACTTATATGAACTAATTTAATCTTATTCCTTAAAGCAACCTCTGCTAATGTAATGGGAACAAATACATTAGCAGATAAAGTTTTATCTTTATTCAATTCGCAATCATCGACATTTCTCTTTCCGGTATGACCGACACAGTTAATGATAATTTTTGGATTATGTCTTTTTATCTCTTCTTCTGCATCTTTAAAAGAATAGATTTTTTTGCTTGAGATATTACAATTTAATTCTCCCTGCAATCTTTCTCCAATAAAACCTTTACCAAATATAAGAATTTTATTTTTCATCTTCTAATATTATTTTTCTTAAATATTTTCCATAACTTGTGTTTATCTCTTTGCTTAATTTTTCTAACCGCTTCTTGTTGATATAGCCCATTCTATAAGCAATTTCTTCAATGCAGCCAATTTTTAATCCCTGTCTTTCCTCTATTGTCTTTATAAATATTGAGGCATTAATTAATGAATCATATGTTCCCGTATCAAGCCAGGCATAACCGCGACCTAATAATTTTACCTTTAGTTTTCCTATTTTTAGATATGCATTATTAATGTCGGTTATCTCTAATTCTCCTCTTTGAGAAGGTTTTAATTTCTTTGCAATTTTAATTACATTACTATCATAAAAATAAAGGCCGGTAACTACCCAATTAGATTTTGGCTTTTCAGGTTTTTCCTCAATAGAGATAACATTTTTATTTTTATCAAACTCAATAACTCCGTATCGCTGGGGATTATCCACATAATAACCAAAAATGATTGCTCCGGATGACAAGGACGAGGCTTCTTTTAAAAGTTCAGTAAAATTATGGCCATAAAAAATATTATCTCCTAAAATTAGACAAACATTGTCTTTTCCTATGAACTTTTCTCCAATAATAAAACTTTCCGCTATCCCTTTTGGCTGGTTTTGAATGGCATAAGAAATATTCATACCCAAATCTTTGCCGTTTCTCAGTAAATCTTTAAATCGTGGAAGGTCAGTGGGTGTAGAAATCAAAAGGATGTCTCTAATGCCAGCGAGCATTAAAACTGATAAGGGATAATAAATCATTGGCTTATCGTATATGGGAAGCATCTGTTTACTGACACCTTTAGTTATAGGGTATAATCTGGTTGCTTTTCCACCTGCTAATATTATTCCTTTCGTCTTAATAACCATTTCCACACCGGCACTACCTTTATTTTAATCCTACACCCATATCCAGGATTTGTTTTCCAGATGGATTAATCTGATATTTTTTTAAGATTTTGGTTAACGCTCATAATTATTTCTTTGTAAATTTCGTCTAACCGTTGTCCTACCGCCTCGTAACTGAAGCGAGTCCGAGCATATTGGGCAATTTTATCGGGCACGTAGTCCCTATAGTGATCGAGCATATGATCAATTGCTTTAGTCAGCGTATTTATATCTGTTGGAGACACCAAAATACCTACTTCTTCACTTACGATTTCGTCAGTGCCACCGATATTTGTGGCCACCACCGGCTTTCCCGAGGCAAGGGCTTCTATAAGAACAACTCCGAAGGTTTCGGATAGACTGGGCAGCACGATGAAGTCGCACTGGCGCATAAACTCTGCTACTTCGGGTTTTGTTTTTAACCCCTGGAACCTTACTTTATCTTTAAGTCCTAGTTCAGCGGTCATACTTTCATATTCCTCTCGATTAGGTCCATCGCCTATGATATGTAAAATGAAATCTTCCCTTTTTTTCCGAAGTTGGTGAAGTGCTTGTAATAAATAGGGGATTCCTTTTATTGGTCTTAACAGAGCCACCGTCAATATTATTTTTTCCGTATGCGGTTCGGACTGGTTAGGCAGTGGATAAAATAACTGGGTATTAACTACATTAGGAATTACTCGGAATCTACCTTTAATTCGGTATCTTTCAATGTGTTTCCGGAGATTTTCGCTCACCGGGAGGACATAAGAAGCTCTTTTCATGGTATAGCGTGCTATAATCCGATCGAGTAAAGTAAGTTGGTTTCTTAGGAACGCAGACCAATGTTCAGTAATAACTACCGGGATTTTATAAAGTTTTCCCAGGATAATTGCCGGCACCCCGGCATAAAAAAAATGAGCATGAACGATATTGGGTTTATAGCCTTCTTTTAGAAGCTTGCGTAAGGTGGTAAATAAACTCCAGAAGTAAATAAAATAACTTGTTTTTGGAATTAGCAAAGATCGATAATATACCCTGATAGTTCTAATATTTTCCTCGATTTTATCCGAAACTTCATATAGACCCTTAATAGGGTGTTGAGAGTTCTCACCGTAAAATACCACCACATCATTATATAGAGATACCGCTTGGGCATGCTCTCGCACAAAATTTCCTCTTATAGGATTTTCCTCCGTAGGATACCAAAAACACGCAGGTAGGAAAAGAATTTTTAAACGATTTCCGCGCTCTTTATTTTCTGACATATCATCATCTCGGTAGTAGGACTTTCCTTAAATATCTTTATGAGAAAGATTTCTATCGGAAATAAGATGGCTCCGTACAAAAACCCAACTAAATTACTTATCTGTACCGGTAACGTTAGTAATCTCCATAATGCTAAAGGCAACGAACTTTTTGTATCAATCGGTGCATTCATTAAAAAAAACATAGGTGTTCTTTTAATAATACCGAACCCAGCCTCCTTTAAAACACTGCTTATCTCCTCGATAGATTTGCTTACTTGACGATCACTCTTAAAAGTCTTACCATGAAGAAAATTATCAGAAAATATAAAGTAGCCCATGGGTTTAACTAAGTAAGAGATGTTAAATAATGCCCGCCGGAAGGCCTCATCATCTACAATATGAAAAAGAACATCAAATGCTGTAACAACATCAAAACTCTCTTCTATAAAATTTTGCGTTGCCAATGTATTACCGATATCAAGTTGCACTACTGAAAATTCTGGATAAGATTTCTTGAGCCGTTGTACAGCAATTGAAGCTATATCTGAGGCGGTGACTGACTTTACTCCATGAGATTTCCAGAAATCCAAATAAAAGCCTGTTCCTGAACCAATATCTAACACCTTTATGTTTTTAAAATCAAGGTTCAGTGTTCTTATATGATCAATGAAGACTCTTTTTCGCACTTTATACAGCCATTGATTGTAGTAAATACCATAATTGATACATCCAACACCATGAAGCCCCCAATTTTTTTCCAGCCTTTTTTCCCAATAATTTTTGGCATTGTATGGTTCATTAATAATTGTCTTATCTATATATTTGATTTTACATTTCATTTTTATAACTAATCTTATTAGACCAATAAAAAACGAATTGTTCATTATCTTGAATAAGGTCCATAAAAAAGTTTGTCGGATCGAAGACTTACCCTCAGTTTCCATAGCTTTTTCTATGGTAGCAATTGCTGATCGGAAAGATAACTGTTTAGCAAATGCAAATGATAACTGCTCTAACTCCGGGATGTTATTAAAGAGCCCTTGGGATGAAAAGGCTTTAAAAGCCTTTAATTGTACCTTATCTCTATATTTTTGCATTAATCTAAATTTATGGCTTATATTGGCTGGGTGCCAGCGGTATTTAACATAAGGTACGGGTATATGTCCGAATTTGTATCCATATTCCAGTAGTCTGAACCACATATCTCCATCCATGGAGGCTTTTAGATTCTCGTCATAATATCCAACTTTTTCATGACATTTCTTACGCATTAAGACGGTAGAACCGTTGATGAAATTGGCTACTAATAAAACTTTGGAAAGTTGCTCAGGCGGCAAAGAAGGACATTGTGATACTCTGAGTTCTTTGCCCTCAGAATCTATAATTATGTAATCAGTGTATATCAATGCCAGGAAATTATTTTCTTGGAATTTTTGGATCTGATGTTTAATTTTACCCGGTAAATACATATCATCGGAACCAAGCCATCCTACGAATTCACCTCGGGCAAGTCGTATTCCGCAATTAAGAGCACATGCAGGTCCTCGGTTTTCCTGACGAATATACTTAATCTTTTTGCCAAACTCTTTTAAAATTGCTGGTGTAGCATCTGTTGAACCATCATCAACTACGATGATCTCCAAATTCTCATAGTCTTGCTCTAAAACGCTCTCTACACATGCTTTTATATATTTTTCTTGATTATAAACAGGAATGACAATACTCACCAAGGGGAACATTTTTATTCCATCTCCTAAAGAATTATCATCGTCCAGGAACGTTTTCTAAATGCCACCTAATAGTTCTTTTTAGTCCTTCCTGGAATGGAACCTGCGCTTTCCATCTCAACAGTTCCTCTGCTTTCTTAAAACTTCCCTTTTTTACCAGAGTCACTCCCGGAGGAGCATCTTCTAAAATGATTTTACTTTTAGAATTAGTAAATTTAATAATTTCTTTGGCTACATTTTCCATAGTTACCAATTCATCGCTTCCAATATTAAAGATGGCAAAACCTTCTTTATTATACCTGGAAGCAGCAATAAGCGCCGATATTGTGTCATCAATATAGCACCAGCTTCTCTTTCCCCCTTTATGAACATGGAGAGGTTCTCCGCGTCGAGCCCAATCAATGAAACGGGTGATAGCACTTCTATACGGACTGGGATATTCTCCTGGGCCATAACACATAAATATTCTTACGACAATTGCCTTTAAATTATATCTTCTATGATAATATTCGATGAATTCTTCCGCCATCCATTTAGTCAAACCATAAATACCTTGTTGGTCCCTTGGACGCATGTCTTCGGTTACCGGAACGCCGTTTAAGTATAGTCCCCCGTATTCCTCGCTTGTCCCGGCATAGATGAGTTTGGAACCGGTTTTCAAGCAAAGCCTGATAACATTCAATGTTCCCAACACATTATTCTCTACGGTTATATTAGGCCAATGTTCAGCTGTTTCTCTACTTACCTCTCCTGCGAGATGAAAAACGATATCCGGTGCTGGTTCGAAGGCGGGTTCCAGCGTCTCGTAATGAGTAATATCGGCCATAATGTAATCTTCTGCTTTCATACGAATTCGGTCGCATCTTTTGATAGAGATACCAGTTTCGTTTTTTAATTGAGAAACAAGTGGAGCTCCAATGGTCCCTTCGGAACCAGTGACTAATATATGCATTTTATTCCCCCTCAGTTGTTTTTTCTTTGGCTGTAGTAGGACTACCTAATATCTCTTTGAGGCCTCGGTAAAGCATATCATGGAGATAGATTTGTCTTTCAAAAGACAGCTCTTCAGTGGAAAAGGAAGGTTTAAAACTACCATCTTTACCTACAAGATAATAATCTTCCCAATTAGAACTTAGCCAATTAATGCCATATCTTTTAGGATAATGAAAAGTCGGACTCCCCGGTAAAGGAACAAATGCTGAAAGAAGCCACTTATCTGGTTTTGTCTCTTCAACAAATCGTAAGGTTTCCTGAACAGTTTCCTCAGTTTCACCAGGGAAATTCACTATAAAATAAGCCTTTGCCTTCATTCCATACCTCTTAGTCAAATATATTGCTCGCTTATTATCCTGGACTGAAGCTTTCTTATTCATTAACTGTAACATTTTAGGACTTCCTGATTCAATACCAAAACTAATCTCTTTGCATCCAGCTTCAGCTGCCAAAGCAGCAATTTCTTCATCTAAAGTGGTGACATCTTGATTTAACCTGAAACTTATGTTAAATGACCTCAAAGCTAATAAGAGCTGTTTAAGTCCGCTTTTATGAACTGCAACATTATCATCACCAAAAACTATGTTTTTAAACCCCATGCCTATAACTTCTTGCACCTCTTCCGTTACTCTTTCTATTGGTAGTGCTCTATAAATCCTTCCGGTAACCTTCGAACAAAAGAAACAGTTAAAGGGACATCCTCTTGAAGTATAGACCGGGGTAGCAACGTCACCACCAGGATGATATTTATGAATGTTCACCAGATGTCTTGCGGGCTTAGGAATATCCTTTATATCAACCAGTCCACCTTCATAAATTTTTTTTAATTTACCTTTTTCTAAATCTTGTATAAGTTCTTTAATAACTACCTCAGCTTCTCCCTTCACAATTGCGGTACATCGAATATTTAAAAGAGTATCATCGGGAAGAAAAGTTGGATGAACCCCACCAATAATTATTGGTTTATCTCTGGGAAGAAGATTTACAATCCTTTGGACGATCTTGAAGTTCGGTGTTACACAGGTAATACCAAAAAGATCAGCGTCAAGTTTAGAGACCGCCTTTTCCCATTCTACACCACCGGTTAGATCAACAATCATTGGCTGATGGCCTATTTTTTCTAAAACTGCTGCCACATACATAAGCCCGGAGGGAGGATAAGAGGCATCATTAACTAAATATGGACTGGGTGGATTTATTAATATAACTTTCATCTATTTATAGGTTCAACCCTTTTTCGTAAACCAAATTGGGAAACGAATTTTAAACCTTCCCAAAAGGTTTGTTCTTTTAAAGTTATAAGAATTAAGCAGTAGATACACACACCAATAATAATTTTAACCATAAAAACTCCTAAATTGGATGGTAAAGTACCTGCTATTAAATTTAAAATTAAATACATTACAATAGAAGCCAGGAGTGATTTGCCTATCACCACCCAAGGTAATGGAAAAGTAAAGATTCTCAGAATTACCGAATAAGAAACGATACAATATATAGAATAAGCAATTAAAGTAGCGTAGGCTGCTCCAAGGATACCAAACCGAGGAATCATAAAAAGATTCAAGACAATATTTAAAATAGCAGATGAAAAAATTAGGTAAACTAAGATTCGGGGTTTCTCCTTTAACTGGAAAGGTATATTAATGTATTGACTCAAACCAAAGAAGAAAACTCCGCCTATTACCCACGGCAGTATCACGGATGTTTCCTGAAACAATTTCCCTATTGCAATATTAATTATCCCTTTTGAAAGAGCAGCTATACCAAAAGCCACTGGTGATAACACAACAAAATAGATACTAATAAGTTTTCTTAAAAGTCTACTTGTTTCAGTTTCTCCTTTGTTTTCGAAAGCGCTAACAATAACTGGAATAGCTGCTAACGTTAAGACACTGAGGGGCAATTGAATACCTAAATCAGCTATCGTGTAGCCGGCGGCATAAATTCCAACTGCTTCCGTCCCAATAAAAGACCTGATCATATACCGATCGGCTATCGCCAGAAGGATACCCCCTCCAGCAATTCCTATTTGTGGTATACCAAAGAATAAAATTCTTTTCAGTATGGTGGAAGAGATACGAGGGTACTTTATTTTCCAATACTTATAAATTCGTTTCATCTCAAAAAGGAATATTCCACCAGAGGTTAGGATGATAGCCAACAGAATGCCCTCAGCACCGTATGAGAATACATAGAGAAAAACTATGGCTAAGAGTAGCGTTCCTGAAGCGGTGATGGAGGAATATAGGCTGTACCTTTTACCTTGTCTACTAAGACGAAGAATTTCTAATACAAATGAGAGTCCTATCTGAGCCCCTAACACGGCAATACCTATTCTTAGAAGATAGGCAAAATGGATTCCCATATACCTCTTCAGCAGTATAGTCACTGTGAACCATAATAAAGCAATTATGGTAAACGCAATTAAAATAGTCGAGAAAATGGTAGAGAGGAACTCGGATAGATTATTATCATTTTTGTATTTCTCGAAATAACGCCAGATAACATAACCTATCCAGTTAAAGCCAATAGCGTTCACCATAGAGACAGTAGTCATTACTAATATATATAATCCATACTCATTGGGCGTCAAAAGACGTGTATATATTGCAATATTAATAAAACTAACTAAAGCAGGAATAATTTTTGCTGGTACGTAATATAACGTGTCTTTCCCAATTTCTTTGATATCGGAAGTATTTTTGATATCGGAAGTATTTATGTGTCTCACTGTATTAACTCTGTTTTCCATAATATGTTCACAATCTTTTCCGCAGTATCGCCATCTCCATAAATATGCAAGTTTTTTCTCTTAGGCTTAGTTGATTTTCCGGTTTCTAATGATTCCACCGTCTCTATAATACGTTCGGAATCAGTTCCTGTTAGGCGGTTCCATCCCCTTTCCACTGTTTCTACCCACTCTGTTTCCTCCCGCAGAGTAATTGTGGGTATGCCCAACCAGAATGCTTCTTTCTGGACTCCGCCGGAATCGGTAAGTATCAATTGTGCATTCTTCTCTAAATTTAACATTTCCAGATAACTCAACGGTTCCAGAAATCTTATATTTTTATAATCCCAGTATGAGGGAGAAGGTGACGCCGATTGAGAAATTACCGTAGTCTTAAAAATGCCAAGTTTCTGGAGAACAGATTTCGTTCGTGGGTGAACGGGAAAGACCACTGTTTTATTTAGCTCTAACAATGCCTGCATTATTGATTTCATCTTTCCCGAGTCGTCAGCATTTTCTGCCCGATGAACAGTGATTAAAAAATATTTTTTTGGTTCTAATTGCAGTTGCCGAAGAATTTCGGTCTTCCTCTTCGCTAATGGTAAAGATAAAATAAGTAAGTCATACATAATATCTCCTGCATTTATAACTAAAGGGTTTTCGGGACGGAAACGAATTTTTTCATTTCCAGAGATTTTTTTTACTAATTTCCCGGAATGGAAAATATTGGTAAAACCTTCCTTCTGCAAATTTTTAACCGCTGTTTCCGTGGGGCAAAAAAGGATAGTAGAGATACGGTCGGTTAGCACCCGATTGATTTCTTCCGGCATCTGGCGATTAAAACTCCGCAGTCCTGCTTCTACATGGGCTACCGGTATATGGAGTTTGACCGCACCTAAGGCTCCGGCTAATGTGGAATTGGTGTCACCGTAAACCAAAGCCCATTGTGGTTTCTCTTTTAGTAATACTTCTTCTACCCGGCGAAGCATCTGTCCTGTCTGCCAGCCGTGAGAACCGGAACCTACTTCCAGATTGTAATCGGGCTCGGGAATTTCCAGTTCATCAAAAAATATTTTCGACATCTGGTAGTCATAATGTTGTCCGGTATGAATCAAAATATGATGTATGGGCGGGTGATTACCCTTTTCTTTGTGTTTAGCAATCGCTTTCAAAAGGGGAGCAATTTTAATGAATTGTGGTCTGGCTCCCACTACCGAGGCAATTTTCATTGCTGATACTCCGCACTCCATCTAATTTTTTAGGAAATTTTTTATGGTAGAAACCACCATCTCGATTTTTTCTGATGTCAATTCGGGATACATGGGAAGGGAAAGAACTTCTTCCTGAGCAAGCTCGCTTTCCGGAAAATCGCCGGGCTGATAATTCAAATACCGATAGACTTCCTGGAGATGGAGGGCTAAAGGATAATAAATAATAGTTTCAATTCCTTGATTCTTGAACGCTTTCTGAATCTGGTCGCGTCGACTAAGCGGGTGCCGCCGATTTTTAATACCAATAGTATTTCTGATGCGAATGGTGTAGTAATTGAAGACCGATTCATTGTAAGGTGCAACGCAGGGAGGAATAATTCCTTCTATATCTTGGAGTAATTCCGCATAAAGAGCGGCGTTTTGCTGGCGTTTATGATTCCATTTATCCAGATATTTTAATTTAACTCTCAGAATGGCGGCCTGGAGAGCATCCAGACGACTATTAAAGCCCGGGAGAAGATGGAAATATTTCTCTTTACAGCCATGGCGCCGCAGCATATCCACCTTTTCCGCAATTTCAGAATTATTGGTGATTACCATTCCTCCATCTCCGTAAGCTCCCAGGGTTTTTACCGGAAAAAAAGAAAAGCATCCCGCATCCCCCAGTGAGCCTACTTTTTTACTTTTGTATCGAGCACCCAGCGCCTGAGCACAGTCCTCAATCACTGGCAGGGAATACTTCTGCGCTATCTTCAGGATGGGGTCCATATCTGCTGCCTGCCCATAGAGGTGGACGGGGATGATGGCTCGGGTCCGGGGATTGATCTTTTCTTCAATCTTACCAGGATCTAGATTGTAGGTGCGGGGGTCTATATCCACAAATACCGGGGTAGCTCCTGTCTGACTAATGGCTTCCGCGGTAGCGATGAAGGTGAAAGGAGTAGTAATAACCTCATCCCCCGGTCCAATGTTAGCGGCACGAAGAGCAAGATGGAGGGCATCGGTACCGGAGGCAACTCCTACTGCATATTTTACCCCGCAGTAAGCGGCCATTTCTTCTTCAAATTTTTTAACTTCGGAACCTAAAATGAATCGTCCCTCTTGCAGGACCCGCTGGATTGCTTCATCAATTTCCGGTTTTATATTTTGATATTGAATTCTTAGATCGGTCATGGGGATGTTCATAAAGCTCATTCCTTTCGGTAAATCTTTTTTATTTCACCTTCAATTTTTTGAAAATATTCTTTTCCGCATTCCGGGCACCGGGCAGTTTGATCGGGGTTAAACTGGAGTTTAATGCCACATTCGCAGACCCATCCCCGCTGTCGGGCGGGATTTCCGTAAACCAGGGCATAATCAGTGATGTCTCTGGTAACCACTGCCCCGGCACCGATAAAAGCATGCTTACCGATGGTAACACCGCAGATAATAGTAGCATTAGCGCCAATGGTCGCTCCTTCTCGAACCAACGTTTTCAAGAAGTATTCTTCAGTATTCCGGGGATAAGCGGAGCGGGGAGTGAGGATATTGGTAAAAACTGCCGAGGGTCCACAGAAGACGTTATCTTCTAAAGTCACACCAGTATAAATGGAGACATTATTCTGAATTTTTACATTGTTACCAATTTTTACATTAGCCCCGATATGGACATTCTGTCCTAATTTACAGTTCTTGCCAATTTGAGCACCTTTCATTACATGGGAGAAATGCCAGATTTGAGTTCCTTCACCGATAGATACCGGCTCATCAATTATCGCCGTAGGATGAGCAGAATATTTTTTCACCGGGCTCTCCCCTTGTCAAAAATAGGGACAGCGCCCATTTTTCCAGTGGCAATCTTTTAAATAAGCGCCGTTCCCAATTTTCCGTGTTCATGTTTTGCCCCCCCGTTGGAAAAATGGGCGCTGTCCCCATTTTCCAAGCGCCGTTCCCAATTTTCCGTGTGCATGTTTTGCCCCCCGTTGGAAAAATGGGCGCTGTCCCCATTTTCTTCAAATGGAAACCATCTGGCCTTTTAATTTCATCGACTTTTCTGCCGCTTCCAGAATCTGAACCACTTTCAAGGCTGAATGCCCATCAGTAAGAGGTTTCTTACCCGTTCTAATACATTCTATGAAGTGTTGACACTCTACCTGCAAAGGTTCGATTCCGTCTACTTTGGGAATATAGATATCTCCAAATCTTAAACTGATGGAATCTAAAGCCGAACCGAATGATTTATTAAACATTACCCCTTTGTCATAAAATTTTAATTTTTCCTGGGGTTCCATATCATCCAGCACTGCCATCTTTTTACTGCCGATAACGGTGAGTTTTCTTATCTTATGAGGGTCGAGCCAGCTTAAATGAATCTGGACTAATTTCTTATCGGGAAACTGAAGAAACAAAAAGACCACATCCTGGATGGGAGGCTGGAGATAGGAAACTCCGTAAGCCATCACTTCTTTAGGTTCCGCATCCAATAAATACAAGGCTATGGAAACATCATGGGGACCTAAAGACCACAATACATTTTCGTCGTGCCGCACCTGTCCCAAATTTACCCGGGTGGAGTAAAGATAATAGATTTCTCCCAATTCACTGGACTGAATGAATTGTTTTAATTTTTGAACTGCCGGATGATAAACCATTAAATGTCCTACCATTAATATGCACTGTTTTTTATCTGCCAGAGCTATAAGGTCTCGGGCTTCCTTACTGTTTAAAGTAAAGGGCTTTTCCACCAGAACGTGTTTACCGGAGGCTAATGCCTCCTTTACCAGAGAAAAGTGGGTAGTAGCAGGAGTAGCTATGGCTATTGCCTCTATGGAAGAGTCTTCTAATAGATCAGAAAAGGAAGTGGTAATTTTGATCGCTGGATATTGTCTCTGTATCCGGTTGAGACGCACTTGATCCAGATCGCATACCATAGATAAATAAACATCAGAAATCTGGATAAAATTTCTAATTAGATTAGGTCCCCAGTAACCGCATCCCACTACTGCCAGGTTAATCATTTTTTCTCCTAAAGGAAAATAGTCTTATCATTTCGGAAACTGCGAGTAACTCCCCGAGTATCAAAAATTAGGGATGATTTCTCTAAAATCCAGGGATAGTTGTAACTGCTGTGGTCAGTGGTTATCACCACGCAGTCTATGGTAGATAGGAGATTTTCATTTAGTTCTTGAGAAAAAAGCTTGGTTGAGGAAACCAGAGGTTCTATCGAAGAAACCGGAAGCCCTTTTGAAGAAACCGGAAGTTCTTTTATATAGGGGTCATGATAACTTACATCCGCCCCCTTATTCTGCAATAAGGAAAGAATCTTTAGTGCCGGAGATTCTCGCAGATCGCCTACATCTTTTTTATAAGTAATTCCTAAAAGTAATATTTTTGAACCGTCCAGACTCTTACCGCGAGCGTTCAGAATCTCCATTAATCGAGATACTACATGATAGGGCATGCTTTCATTTATTTCACCTGCCAGTTCAATAAATCGGGTATGGAAATCGTACTCTTTTGCCTTGTGAGCTAGGTAATAAGGATCGAGCGGGATACAGTGTCCACCCACTCCCGGACCAGGATAAAAAGGCATATAACCAAATGGCTTGGTGGAAGCAGCATCTATGACTTCCCAGATACTGATACCCATTCGGTAGCATAATTGAGTTAGTTCATTTACCAGTGCAATATTAACATTGCGAAAAACATTTTCTACTAATTTTGCCATTTCTGCTACTTTAGGACTACTTACAGTCACCACTCTGTTCACAATCTGGGAATAGAGAAGTTTAGCCATCTCCGTGGATTGAGAATTTATTCCTCCCACAATCTTGGGGGTATTTTTAATGTTAAATTTACTATTCCCGGGATCTACTCTTTCTGGGGAATAGGCAAGATAAAAATCAATCCCTCCTTTGAGTCCTGACATTTCCAGGATGGGAAGCACTACTTCTTCGGTAGTGCCGGGGTAAGTAGTGCTCTCTAAAATTATTAAATGGCCGGGTCTAAGGTTCTGAGAAATGATTTCTGACTCTCGGATTACATAGGAGAGATCGGGATCTTTAGTTTTAGTAAGCGGAGTGGGCACACATACGCAAATAGCGGCGACTCCTTTTAATTTCGATTGCGTAGTAGTAGCTTCTAAAAATCCACTTACAACCATTGCCTTTAATCTACCTGGCTCAATATCTGCGATGTAGGAGATTCCTTGATTAACAAGGTCAACTCTTTTTTGCTGAACATCGAAACCAATAACTCTAAATCCGGCTTCGGCAAAGGCAACTGCCAGAGGTAAACCTACATAACCCAGACCGATAACGCCTACTTTTGCACGTTTACTTTTTATTTCTTCATTTAGGTTTTCAAGCATAGATTTTATTAAATTTGAGGCGAAATCTACCTCAAGTTTTTATATCACCTCTAATTGATTACTTCGGCGAGACAAACTTCCCTTACTTTTTGAGAAATTTTTTCCCAGTGATGATTTTTTTCTACATATTTTCTTCCGTTATTTCCCATTTTTTCCCATAATTTTTTCTGACTTAATATTTTTGTTATTGCTTTTGCCAGTTCTTGAGGATTGTTTAGTGGCACGATGATGCCAGCCCCAATCTCTTCTACCACTTCCAGACCTTTAATCTGAGTAGCAATCACTGGTCTACTGCAGGAAAAAGCCTCGTACAATTTTAGAGGAGAGAGACCAGAAAGTATACAACTCCCCCCCATCGGTGTGACCATCAATATATCACAAGCCGAAATATACCAGGGAATATCAGAATAGGGTTTAGAGCCTAATAAAAAAACTTTATCTTCCAACTCCAGTTTATCTATCATATCTTTCAACTTTAAACTTTCTTTACCATCGCCTACAATTATTAATTTTAAATTACTATTTTCTTTCTTAAGATGGTGGAAGGCTCGTAAAAGAGTATCTATTCCTTCCCAGGGAGCTAAATTTCCCATGAATCCAAAATAATAGTCTTTCTCATTCAGGTGAAGTTTTTTCCGACACTCTTTTTTATTGAGTGGTTTAAATAGCTCAGTATCTACTCCGTTGGGAATTACCGCTATTTTGGAGGAATTTAGCAAATACTTTCTGACAAGATAATCCTTTATTTGTGGAGTCACAGTAATAATCTTTTTTGCATGGTAACAATTCAATTTTTCCCAGAATTCCAGTATTTTTAAAATAAAATTGGGTACCTTACGAAGTAATTTCACCTCTTCAGTCATTATACCGTTTATTTCGATAATCATTGGAATCCCATAAATTTTGGAAAGAATAAGTGGGGTGAACATTGCGGCAGCATATCTTACATAGAGAAATTCAGGCTTCATTTTTCGTAACCAGCGGAGCCCGGCAAAAAAAAGGGAAAGTTGAAAATGCAAGTAACCCCGGTAACCAAGTTGGCGTTTCAGAGGTTTGGATACTATATGGAAATTTGGAATTTTGGGTAATAGGTCGCAATAGTGATTTCCTTCAGGGTAATTTCCTTTCCCCGTGAAGAGGACAACTCGATCATTTTCCCTCAAAAATCCCTTCACAATTTCTAAAGTATGAATAACTTCAGCATTTCTTGAATTCAGATCAATTTGGGCAATATGAAATATAGTCATCTAACTTTCTATTTCAGTTTCAAGGTTGGAAAATAGGGCGATTCTACATATACATCACCCATTCTATATTACCTCGTCAATAAATTTTTATTGTTACCACCGTTCTATCAGTTTACTCCTTCAATTAAGGGAATAGGATAATGCCGTCTTTAGTCATCTGGTGCAGTGTGCTTATTATTTCCCGGGATTCTTTCTCACTGTATACATGCGGTTGGAGAAGAGACACCACCACTATCTTTTTGACCAGAGCATAGGCGCCTTCTCTTAATTCTCCTCGGTAAATTACCAATAGGTCCACATCACTAGCCACCGTGTAGTTTCCCCGCGCATAGGAACCGAAGAGAACCACCTGTTTGAGTGGCAGGTGGTTATTTAGTTCCTCCAGCCTCTCCTTGATTAATTTTATAAGTTCCTCTTTATGGTATCTGGGATAGAAGACTTTTACCGAACTCGATGATTTCATCGGCGTAGTTAATCAACCTCCGAGCTTCGACTTCCGTATAACGGCTCCCGGGAAAGCCGGAGGGAAGAGCATTAGGATATCGGGTAGGGATATAGGCTTTATCCAGTTCTAGAGCAGCTTCCATCAACTCTTCTGATACCTCATGCTTCCGTGATAGTTCCTGCATTAGATCCGCTACCGAGTGTCCCCACGCTTCAGCACCCATTTTTTGAAAAACTGCTTTTATTGCCTTCTCCGCGCTTTGCTGGGCAGAAAAGCAGGCCCAGTTGTAGTAGCCCCTCTCCCTATCGCTCCGGGCATGCTCCAGATCTGCCTCCGCTTGATTTATCCAGTCCCTACTTCTTTCCATAAGAGCACGACATCCCCTCCAAAATTATACCTTAAGGAAATTTATATCATGAAGAATTTTTCCAGTTTCGAGAACCTCCTGGATAAAAGGATTCCTTTCTTTTCGCATCCTCTGAAACTCCTCCGGGGTGTAGCCTACTGGTTCCAAGGGGAGTTTAAACTCATCGTTCAAGTCAAGGAGAAGCTTAATTCTGTCCAGAAAAGCTTCTTTAAAGTTGGCGACCACTGCGATATCTATATCGGACCCTTCGTTGATATCTCCTCGGGCGAAGGAGCCGAAAAGAATCACCGCTACGGGGTTAAACTCACGGACTACCCGATCCTTATACTTCTCTATGCTTTCAAATATTTCTTGGCTTCTTGAAAGATCGACTCGGCATAACTTACGCATCGCTCTGCTACCTCCTTAGAGTAATACTGGTAAGGAGCTCCAGCAGGATAGAAGTTTGGATATCTTGAACCGATGTAATGGCGGTCTAATTCCTTGCTATAATCCATTAGCCCATGAAAGTCCTCCAATTTAGCAGATTCCTCCAGTAGCTCGGTTACCGAGTAAGTTACTAAGGCCCGGAAGCCTTTAGAATAAAGAAAACCTTTCAAAGCCTTCTCTGCTGACTGCTGGGCAAAGAAGGCAGAGGTATAATAATTACTATCATTTAAGCAATCTCTGGCCGTCTTTAAATCTGCCTCCGCTTGATCAAGCCATCTCAGGCCTTCCTTTAAGTTGCTCACTTTACTCTTCCTTTGCTAATCTGAATAAAAAAAGACCGCAGTGGAGTATAAGCCGAGTTCTGTTCCGGGAGGAGCGGCTAAAATTTTAAAGTTAGTAAGCCTTGCTTTTTAGAACCGCTCCTCCCAGCGATGATCATTTCTCTAGGGTTCAAGTTACCTTGAACCTCCAGCGACCAACCCGAGAGTTAAGAGATGGGCCATCTCCGCCGACAACAGGTTTTTTACTACTTTCTGTTTGCCGGCTCCTCTCCTATTTGATCTTGCTCCCGGTGGGGTTTGCCAAGTAACCCTGTCACCAGAATTACTGGTGAGCTCTTACCTCACCTTTTCACCCTTGCCGGGTGGAAATCCGCCCGGCGGTTTTCTTTTCTGTGGCACTTTCCTTGGGGTCGCCCCCACTGGGTGTTACCCAGCACCGTGCCCGATGGAGCTCGGACTTTCCTCAGGCGGAAATTACTCCGCCCGCGATCATCTGCTCCACTGCGGCCTAAGTTTATTTTATTCCCCTACCGGGATAATGTCAAGCATACCTGTGTTCGAGCTTAAAATATTTGTCCCCTGCAATTCGCCCACCCGCTCGAATTCTTATTTCTCGAGATATTCCACAATATAGCGGGCAAACTTTTCAAGATCATCCAGGCCCTGTATATTTTCGTAAACCAGATTCAAATCTATTTCAAGGTAATCATGAACCAGTATGTTTCTGAACCCTGCTAATCCTTCTATCTTTTTGGCAAATTCTTCCGGTAAAATTTTAGCTCGGGCAAGGATGGGGAAGATATCTTTGTATTCTTCCGGCCTCTCTAAACCCTGGATAGCAATAATATGGCTCCCTATATCCAGGCAGCATTGAATTGCCAGTTGGAGATTCCTTTCAGCAATAGCCTGCGAATTAATATCTTTTAAGAATGTTTCCTTATCCACCTGCCGGAGGGATTCCAATCTGCGTAAGTATTCTCTTATCTTCTGCAAGCGAATCTCAATACTTCTCATAGCCTTCCCTCATTTTTCCTTGCTTTATAGCCATTCGTAAATAACGGAAATACTCCTTTCGTATTGTGGTTGTATCCAGAAATTTATTTACCACCTCAATTTCATATTCGATTCTTTTTGCTTCACCGGTCCGGTAGAGTAATTTCCCATTTTTAATAATTTCGAATTGCAAAGTCAGCGGAGCATAATTTAGCATTACTAAGTCGACTTCATCGGTATGAAGTATGTCCATAATCTGCGAAAGTAGCTCCAATCTTTTGGAGCCTAATTTCTCCTGTTTTATTTCTTCAATAAGGACTGCAATATCAAAATCGCTAAGTGGCTGGGGGTTATCTTTTGCATAGGAGCCGAAAATATATGCCAGTACAATTTCCGGAGTTTGCCGGAAAAATTCCTTTAACCGGGGTAGAAAATTGCGAGGATCGGTTTTAATTTTATGAAATTTTATCATGGCTTTTAAAGCAAATCATAAAATTTAAGTGTATCATAAAACAGTAGTGACCCAGTGGACAACTTCCTCGGTAATAGCCACTGCCTCTTCGTATTCCTCCTGGGTGACCGGTTCCGCTAAGCCAGAATAGCGGCTTTCAACTGCGTAGGGCGATAAAGCCGCTGCTCTCTTTACCCTCTCGGGAACTTTCTGCCCATTCTGTTCCACGAGCGTAAGTAGTTCTGTCAAGTCATGAGTATGAGAAAAGTGGACACCCATATTGATTAATAAAGCTTTGATCGACTTCTCTGCCGCTTGCTGTGCATCGTAGCAGAGATCTTCTAAGTATACTCCGGCGACCTGACTCTTTGCTCGAATTAGATTGCTTCTTGCCCGGTTTATCCATTCTTGTGGATCATCTGGAGGCAGACGTTTTACGTTCATACACAATTTTCCCTTCTCGCAGGGCCGGTTCGATTATAAGACCAGCGGCATCCCGGTAGCGGTCAATATCCTCAGGAGTTACCACAATTACATCTACCGCTTGGCCCACACCGAATAGATTCATATAGATTTGTTGGGCGAGTCGTCGCCGATGAACCCCGGACTTTATGACTAAGAGATCCAGATCGCTGTCAGGACCCATTTCTCCGCGGGCGGTGGAGCCGAACAAAATAATTTGCTCCGGTTGCGCCACCTCAACGATACGGCGGATGACCTCATCAAGTCGTTGCCGGTTGACCTCAATCCTCCCTGAATTCGGATCTTCTCTTTTAGCCCCTCTCTCCGGCCATTGCAAGGAGAGCTCTTGACCTGCTACCCTTAACACTGGCAGCTGGTTCTCTTGCCCTACCATTTTATCAGGACCTACCACTTTTACTCCCTGTTCCAGACAAGTGAGACGGCAGACATCCACCAAGTTATTATCTCCCTTGAGACGCACACGGTTATAACCCGCCTTTTTTATTTCCGCAAGTAACCGCCGAGTCGTCTCGCGAGTCGCCAGATAAAGTCGCATGGAATACTGAATATAGGCTTTAGTAAGCTTGGTCTTCTCTGCCATGCCTTTTGGAGTAAGGAGATATCGCCATCGCCATTGACCAATTCGTTTTACCTTTACATAACCTTTAGCTGCCAGCCGCTTAAGGTGCCAGTTCACGGTACCAACGGCTATTCCCACTCGGGCAGCTAAGTCTACCTGCCGAGCCTCAGGCTTTTCCTCTAAAGCCTCCAGGAGCCTGAGCTCATGGAATTCCTTTGATGTTTCTCTTTTAGGCATATTATTCAAAAGTCGAATTCGTTAATTGAATTCTACCACAAAATAATTATATTGTCAAGAGTCTATCAGCACAAGGTAGTGTCAATAATTTTGTGTAATTTCATAAAGAAGGCCACCCTCCAAATTCATTAAATCATTTCCCCATTGTTTATTTAACCGATAAAATATGGCAAATATTATCCTTTCTACACTCGCCCTAT
>Ga0315312_1000313_pt1 | contig 66664 bp, 52 predicted proteins | sample TDP7_MG_FD_203629 | JGI IMG/M metagenome (GOLD analysis project Ga0315312, IMG submission 203629) | Freshwater sediment microbial communities from Lake Towuti, South Sulawesi, Indonesia - TDP7 | ecosystem: Environmental > Aquatic > Freshwater > Lake > Sediment | place: Indonesia: South Sulawesi... | reverse complement strand
TACCCCTTCCAACAACAGGACGAACAAATGCGCCTCTCCTTCGAGCAGAAAGATTTCATCTGCAAGCACATCGCCGCCTTCAAACCTCATAAACAGGTCGCCGACCTTTTCCTCCAGGAATTCCCCTCCTGCGGCCTTACCCACGACCAGGTTCTCACCCGCATCAAATATTACTCCTGCGACAACCGCACCCGAAAATGGCGATTCCGCATCGTCGCCTACCGCAACCAGCTCAACCATAACCTCCTCAACCGCTTCCGCCTCGCCAACCCCTACGAACGTCTTCGCCACCTCGAAGCCATGTTCCACCATGCCCTCCAGCCCCGCATCAAACGACTCTTCTGGTATCCCGCTCGCCGCCCAACCGACGACAAAATCACCTACCGCACCGTCAGAATCAAGGAGCCAGACCTCCCCTCCGCCGCCAGAATCCTCTCCCTCATCGCCAAGGAACTCCGCCTCGACCCCGATGCCCTTCTCCCTCTCGACGACCCCTACATGCTCGACCGCAGCCACCGCGACCCCCAGGCCTTTGGCGAAGAGTTTCGGGCCTTCCAGGAGCAGGACCCCGACGCCTCCCGTGACCTCGACAAAACCTTCGGACTTATCTGAGGTGCTAAACATGCCGCCCCAGCAGCCGACCACAGGCCCAGCCCCGCTGTCCCCCGACCCCGGAGCCCCGATCCCGGAACCCTATCCCCCAACCCCTGTCCCCTGTCCCCTGCCCCCTCCGCGCGCGGCGTTCTCATTTCCATGCCCCCCTCGCCCCGCCTGTGCTATACTTACTCATCCAGCAACGCGGCGGCGAGCCCGCGCTCGCCGACGCAGCCCCAATCGGAAAAATCCCTTGCATCCCCTCAACAATCGAGGCAAGTACATGAAAGCCGTGGTTTTTGAAGACATTGAGACGATGGTCCTGAAGGAAGTCCCCACGCCGAAATGCCATGAGGACGGCCTTCTGATCAAAGTCAAAGCCTGCGCAATCTGCGGCACAGACATAAAAATCTACCACAGCGGCCACAAGCACATCGTCCCACCCCGCATCACCGGGCACGAGGTAAGCGGAGAAATCGTCGAGGTAGGCAAAAACGTCACTGATTTCGCCGTCGGTCAGAGAGTCGCAATCGCTCCGGCTGTTCCCTGCGGAACCTGCTACTACTGCAAGAAGTCCATCTTCGGCATGTGCGACAATTTGGCTCCCATCGGATACCAGTTCGACGGCGGCTTTGCGGAATACATGGCCGTCCCGCCCGTCGCAGTTCGCATGAACTGCGTCAATCTTGTTCCGCAGGATGTCGGCTATCCGGAAGCAGCCCTCGCCGAGCCGCTCGCCTGCGCGATAAATGGACAGCAGCTATCGGGCGTCGGACTCGGCCATACCGTTCTCGTGATAGGGGCGGGACCTCTCGGCTGCGTGCACGTCAGGTTGGCAAAGGCAAAAGGCGCCCTCCGAACCATTCTCGCCGACGTATCGCAGCACAGACTTGAAATGGCGAAGCTCGCGCGAGCCGATGCTTATGTGAACTCGGCCGAACACGACCTCAAGAGAGCCGTCATGCAGGAGACGGGCGGTCGCGGCGCAGACGTAGTTATCACCGCGTGCTCGTCGAGCGAAGCTCAGCACCAAGCTATGGAGTTCGTCGCCAAACGCGGCAGCATCAACTTCTTCGGCGGGCTGCCCAAGGGACGCTCCATAATAACCATTGACAGCAACCTCATTCACTACCGCGAGTTCTCCATCACAGGCACCCACGGCTCATCTCCCGACGACAACCGGCTGGCGCTTGAGCTTATTTCTCGCGGAATTGTCCAAGTGAAAGACCTCATTTCCGAGGCGATTCCACTCCAGCGCGTCGTCGAAGGAATCGGCATGGCCGAATCCGCCCGCTACATGAAAATTGTCGTGGTTCCATAGAGGCAATAGCCGGAGCTTGCGCGCACCTGCGGGGCAGGAAGGGCGATCTGGGGATTGAACCGTTGCCTGTATCTTCCCTCGGAGAGGCTGCTTGTTCCCTGAACTCGCCTATTCTTCTATCTTTTGCACTCGTGTGAGGTCCGGGGAGACCCGGTACAGGTAGCCCTCATTGTCCCAACCGATCCAATTGAGGCCCGGTTGAAGGGTGTTGTCCGTCGTCATTGATCCATCAATCGAGCTGTAGAAATCTCCGGTAGCGGGGTCCAGGAGGTTGTTGTACGGCGCCCAGAACATGAAGAGAGCATCCCGTGTCCAGAGAGGTAACAGTGCCGCGAGGTCGTAGGACACAGGAGCGCGGACGTGAATGATTTTGACCTTCTTCTGGCCTTGTTGCTCGTCAATGTAGGAGAAGAACACCCACTGTCCCGTTCTATCTATGGAAAAGTTCCACCAGTCCCACTCGCCCTGGCCCAGAACCCTTATCAACGCTCCGGAAGCATCGTAAGCCGCCAATCGGTTAATCTTGCCCTCGATCTCCATGGTTACAATGACCGATCCGTCAAGAGAAGGCCAGAAAGAGCGGATGTCATAGGAAGAATCTACCAACGTTTGTCCTGGGAAATTGTCTATTCTTGCCCTCCTGAGATTGGCCTCAGAGTCGCAGTAGAGGCAGAACATTGGGTCCTTCGCGTCAAAGAAGGCCCCTCTTCCCACCCCTGTAGTGAGGGTGGTCGTCGAATCCGATGCCACGTCGTAGAGCTTCAGGTCGCAGACTTCGCTGCCGGGGATGGTCTCTTCCGTGTAGAGGACCTTATCTTCAGCCGCGGTCCCGCCGCCAGGGCGGACAGCCCCAAGGGTGTACTTTATCTGCCGGCCCCCTGTACCGTCCGAATAGACGATGTACAGGTCGGACACTGCCCCGGTGAAGCTGGGAAGTACCCCAAGGAGCTTCCCGAGGGATTCCTTCTCCCTGATCCTGTAGAACCTTTTGGGATATTGAGTTATGGCCTCATACCAGGATGTCGTGAGGCCCTGTGCCTGGACAACCGCCTGCTCCTCCCATTGGTGGAGGTCGAAACTTGCCTCGATTGAGTACATCTCGCCGACTTGGCTCGGCCACGACACCTTGACGGCTGGCTCAATCGTGGCGTCCATCTCCTGGAGAGGACGAGGTTGTCCAATCTGCTGTTCAGTTGCCACCCCGGTGCACACCCCAGAAAAGACGAACAGACATAACACAAGCGCTTTCATTCCCCTGTTCTCCTTCCGTTTGAAAGTTCAGAAATACCATCTGAATCTCCGTAGCGACCTCTTTATTCACCTGCTTGATCCTCGATCTCGCAGACGGCCAGCCTGATCCCACCGTTTGGCGGCTTTTCGGTGACGCGAGCTACTCGTCTATTCCTCGATTCTTCGCACCTGAGTCAGGTCGGGCGAAACCCGATACAAGTACCCCTCGGTGTCGACACCTCTCCAATGCAGGCCGAGTTGGAGGGTGTTGTCCGTCGTGAGGGACCCGTCAACGGGACTGTAGAAATCGCCAGTCTCAACGAGGAGCAGGTTGTCGTACGGCGCCCACGCCCACGCCATCCCTGCCCAAACCGGCAATAGCGCCGGAAGCTCGCTCGCGACACCTGTGCGAACGTTGATAATCTTTACCGTGTGCTGATACTGCGGCTGGCTGATGTAGGAACAGAAGACTTGTTGTCCCGCTTTGTCCATGGAGAAATTGTGTAAAAAGTCCCAGTAGCTATAATCCCCCTGCCAAAGGACCCGTATGAGTCCTCCGGAGGCCTCGTAAGCCGCCATTCGGTCTTGGGGGTGTTCGTCCCGCTGCTCATCGGTTACGATGACGGATCCGTCGGGTGACAGGAGAAAGGAACGGATGTCATAGGAGGAATCTATCAAGGTTTGCCCGGGGAAGCTGTCTATCCTGGCTCTCCTGATGTTGCCCTCAGAATCGCAGTATAGGCAGTAGCTTGAATCCTTGGGATCGAAGTAAGCGGCGCTTGCAACGCCCGTCACGAGGGTGGTCGTCGAATCCGACGCCACGTCGTACAACTTCAGGTCGCAGACTTCACCACCGGGAGTGGCAAGTTCGCTGTAAAGGATTTTATGGCCATCCGGGCTCAGCTGCAACCGCCAGACCGCGCCGAGGGTGTCCTTTATCCCTCGGCCCCGTGTTCCGTCCGAGTAGACGATGTATAGGTCCGACACTCCGCCAGGAACCACGAGGAGCTTTCCCAGCGACTCCTTCTGCCTGATCCTGTAGAACTTCTTGGGATATTGAGTTATGGCCTCATACCAGGATGTCGTGAGACCCTGCGACTGGGTAACCGCCACGTCCTCCCATTGCTCGAGGTCGAAACTTGCCTCAATTGAGTAAACTTTGCCGACCTCACTCTGCCACGAGACCTTCACCGCTGGTTCGATCGTGGCGTCCATCTCCTGGAGAGGACGAGGTTGTCCAATCTGCTGTTCAGTTGCCATCCCGCTGCACGCCGCAGAAAAGACGAAAAGACATAACACAAGCGCTCTCATTCCCCTGCCCTCCTTCCGTTCGGAAGTTGAGAAAAACCGTCTCGATCTCCCTTGTGACCTCTTTATGCACCTGCTTGATCCTCGATCTCGCGGAGGGCCAGGCTGGTCCCACCGTCTGGCGGCGTTCGATCTCCCGACCCCAACGCGGGGCGGAGTACGATCGGCGGCTACCGCAATCCCCCAACCGCACCCCCCTGCATTTTGTGAAGTCACGTCCTTACGCATCGTAGAATCACAGCCCCACACGGAACGGATAAAGACTACCGCGCGGGTTTGGCTCTTCCAACATGTTTTTTGTCCCTGGCGGTTGGCTTGCGGGCACCGCCCACGAGGGTTGTTTGCCAGAGTTTTCCTGCCTCCAAAAGGCAATTGACAGTTCGCGCCTCCAGGGGCGAATATAGCGCCGAAACGGCCGCGAGGCGAAGGCGCCATTAGAGTGCCGCAACAAGAGGCTTTGTCTGAGGAGGGACCCGATTGCCGCATGATTGGGCGTCGTATGGCGTCCACACACCAGGACAAAGAGCTAATTGAGAAGGATCGGCCAAACGGCCTGGCCCCGAAGAAAATGTCAGTGGTGCGAAAAGTGCTGAAAGCGCTGCGCTCGGTGAAGCTGGCCATTTCTCTTTTAGCTATCATAGGGGTGGTGTTAATTGTCGCGACTCTACTCAAAAACCAGGCGCAGGCTCGTCGGTACATTTATCATTCATGGTGGTTCATATCGCTGCTTGGTCTTTTCTGTTTGAACCTCCTTCTGTGCACGGCAGGCCGCTGGTCTTTCGCGGTGAGAAGGCTCGGTACGAGCGTCACCCACGCGGGCGTACTGGTCATGGTTGCGGGGGTATTGCTGGGTGCCGTCTGGGGGGAGCGGGGGCTTATGCAGCTCTACATAGGGGAGCAGGGCAATACATGCTACGTGACCGAGAATGAGAAGATGACCCTTCCTTTTGTTGTTCACCTTGAGGATTTCAAAGTCGAACGATATGGCGGGCGGCACGTTCAACAGAAACTCGTCGTCAAGCTCGCGGGCCTCGGTTTGGTTCGGTCTTTCCCCGTGGAGGTTGGAAGGACATTTCGGGTCGCCGGCACCCCATACTCAGTGACGACGGTGCGATACGAACCGGACTTCGTAATCCTCGACAAGGGGGTGTATGGGAGCCGCTCTGACCTCCCGAGGAATCCGGCCATTCAGGTGCGTGTGGATACGGGGCCGGAGAACCGAACAGAGTGGGTCTTCGCCAAGTTCCCCGGCTTGCGACAGGACCCAGATTCCGAGGTCCGTTTGTTCTACCAGCGAATCGAAAGGATAAGGGCTTTCAAATCGAAGGTTCAGTTGCTCGAAGGGGAACGGGTCGTCGCGTCTAAAACAATTGAGGTCAATAAGCCCCTGAAGTTCAAAGGCTACTCCATATTTCAATCTGGCTACGACGAGCAGCGCGAGATGTATTCCGTCCTCGAGATAGCCAGAGACCCGGGCGTTCCTTTTGTTTATGCTGGGTTCATGATTATTTCTGCGGGTGTTGTATTCAATTTTTACTTTCGCCCTCTGCTGAAAGGGACAACCGATTACCGGAAACTCGGCGCCCCGCCAAGGCGCAGCAACCCGCATGGGAAACTCGACGTTGAAGCGGGCCAAGCGAGCTGTTAAAATCCAAAAAGGGGTTGAGGCCAGGCCAAGGAAAAAATCGGAATGAAAGGGTCATAGCAACTGTCATGAGCAACAAGCCCATTGTGATGGTTTCGAGCTATCCGCCGAGATTGTGTGGGATAGCGACGTTCTGCGAAGAAGCGAGAGAGTTCATCCAGAAGCGCCATGCCAACCGGAAGGTCTTCGTGATAAGCCACACGGACGGAGAAGGGCAGGATGTTTACCCGGTTATTGTTATGTCCCGGCACGACTGGTGGAAGCCAGTGGCAGAGAAGATTGACAAGTTGGAACCCTACGCGGTGCATATCGAGCACGAGTACGGGCTGTACGAGTATCGGGATGCGCGCGGGCATGGGGATGGGAACGAGGGTTTTCTGGACCTTCTGGAGGCGATAGAAAACTGGCCGATTGTTGTGGAGCCTCACACGGTTCACGGGCGGCTGACCGATTTCGAGGCGGATTTTCTGTTCAAGCTCTGCGAGCGTGCGGACGTTGTATTGTTCAAGTGCCATTATCAAAAATGGCGGCTGGATTGGAACTTCTTTGGGCGAGGCTGGCAGACTCCGCGGAACATTATGGTCGTGCCGCACGGCGCAAGGCCGGACAAAAGCTACCCAGCGGAAGAGGTCCCGCGTCTTCGTAAGGAATTGGGGCTGGACCTTCCATATTTGGGCGAGCATTTTGTCGGACTGGTAGGATGGATACAATCGAATAAGCGGTGGGACATCCTGACTTCGATGTGGGAAGGGATTGCCGAGGAGATAAAGGAGCGAACCGGAGAATCGTGGGACCTTCTTGCGGCGGGGACTATGCGAGACCCGGCGCATAAAGCGGACTACGAGTTGTACCGTGGTCAAGTGGAGCTGCTTGAAAAGAAAGGTCTCGCCCACTACTACGAGTTCGTTCCCCGCGGAGAGATATATTACAAGGTGATGGCCGTCTGCGACTTCATCGTTCTGCCCTCGACGGATGAAACCCAGTCGGGGACACTGGCAAGGGTTATCGCTGCGAACAAACCATTCATAACGAGCGCTCCGATGGAAGGGCTTACGGCGCAGACCCTGGAGAGCGAGGGAGGTCTTCTCTTCACGACGAAGGAAATGCTCCGTCAGAAGGTCATCCGGCTGGCGTGCAAACCGGAGGTCAGGAGGGAACTGGCGGAGAACGTCAGACGATATCTTGGGAACGAGGTCTCCTGGGAGATAGTGGCGGGGCAATACGACGAAGCCTACCGGCTTGCCCGCAAAGCAAAACAGTCCCGGCAGAAGGTTGAGCTGCCGCTCGAGTTCTAAATGGAAGCGGGGCGCACCATTTTGGCGAAGCGATGGTGAGAAATGCCGTGTTCGGATGGCCAACTCGGGCTCTTCCGGGTAGAGACGGCGATTTGAGTCTGACTGTTCCTCAGAAAGGGCAGTTCACGAATCTCCCATGGGAAGCTCGATGATAGGTGGATTCGAGCGCGTGCAAACCCCGCCTTTGGCGGGGCGGGGTGTTTGTGGGGCGGTTTCGTCGGGCGCCGACTCGCGGGAGAAAAGGCCGGGAGCGGAGAGCCGCGGGCTGATGCTGAGCGCCTGAGCGTCAAACTCGACGCGGCTTGAGGGAGCGCTACCGACGGGAGAGATTTTGGCCTCGAGGCGGGGGAGGCAGCAGGCCGAAAGGAAGAAAAATGCCAGGAGGAATGAGAGCCTGGAAGGGCATAGCTTTTCTGCTTGTTTGCATGGAGTTAGTGCCAGCGGTCGGCTATAGCCAGTTCCTGCAAGAAGCGATCAGGCCATCGGTCAGCGTTTCGGAAAGACACGTTCCTTCTGGCTCGACATTTGATGTCATCGCGGATTTCGAGCTGGATGTGGGCGTACACGTTTACAAGGACAGGATTTCATTCAAGTGGCAAGAGCTTGTCGCCGCGGAACATGTGCAGAACATCTTCCCGGAGGGTAAGAAAGTCCGCGACGAGTTTGGCCCGGACAGGAATGCTGTGGTTGAGGTTTACGAAGGCTCTGTCCGCGTCGTGTCGAGGATGAGGTCCACGGGGAAGGAAGGAGACGCAATCAAATTATTGGGGGAGCTCGGTTACCAGGGATGTACGGACCGGGTCTGCTATCCGCCGGAGACGGTCCCCATCGAATTCAACCTCGCGACGATCTCGCCGCTGCCTGAAGAAGAAATCGTTGCACCGGCAGAAAGGGAGCAACCAGAGGCTGAGATAGCTCCCCCGGAAGGGAAAGTCGAGAAGGCACCGGCCGAAAGAAGGCGAGGGGCGACCTGGCTTATCTTGATGGCTTTCGCTGCCGGAATAGGCATTAGCCTGACCCCATGTGTCTATCCGATGATTCCAATCACGGCGGCGATTGTCGGGGGGACGAAGCAAAAGGGAAAAATGGGGGCGCTGCTGTCGTCGATCGTTTACGTTTTCGGTCTTTCAATCACGTATTCCATTTTAGGCCTCGTTGTTGCAAGCGGCGGCGTGAGGGTGAGGACGGCATTGTCCTCTCCATGGGTCTTGGTGCCGATTGCGGGTGTGTTCATTCTCCTTGCGCTGAGCATGTTTGAGGTCGTTTCGATTCAGGTGCAGCCGAAGACCATCTCCAAGTGGCAAAAGGCCCTGCCGGGCAAAGGACGCACTCTGGGGATATTCGCCATGGGCATCTTGAGCGGGCTTGTAGCAGGGCCATGCGTAACGGCGCCTCTGGCGGGCATCCTCGTCATCGTCGCAAAAGAAGCCAATAAGCTCATCGGATTTTCGATGCTTTTCGCCTTAGCGTGGGGGATGGGGATTATTCTGGTCGTCGCGGGCATGTTCACCTCAGCATTGCCGAAGGCGGGCGAGTGGACTCTGTGGGTAAAGAAGCTTCTCGGCTTTATCATGCTATGGGCAGCGGCATATTTCATCTCGCCAGTTATCGGCAGCATGGCGTATCGGGCTGCGACAGCGGTCGTTCTTGTTGCTGCGGCGGTATTTCTCGGCGGGTTTGACACCCTGACCAAGGAGAGCGGGTTCGCCGATCGAGCGAAGCGGCTCATGGGCGTGATGGCGGTCCTGTTCGCCGCTTACCTGATTCTCGGAGGTTTTGCGAAGGAGATTTCTAAGCGGCTGGCGACGATGGCCCCGGTCGAGCGCGCGGGTGGCTTCGTAGAAGCGAGTTACGAGGATGTCGAGAAGGCGATGGCATCCGGGGAACCGGTTGTTCTGGATTTCTACGCGACGTGGTGCAGCATCTGCAATCACCTCGACGACGAGACGTTCAGGGACCCGGGTGTGGCAAATGTGCTGGAGAACTTCCACGCCTTGAAAGTTGACTTCGACGGCGAGGCGCAGCTCGTCGAGAAGTTTAAGGTCCCAGGAGTGCCGACGATTGTGTTCATTGGCTCGGATGGAAAGGAGATGGAGAACCTGCGATTTTCGGGATTCAAGACCGCCCAGGAGTTTCTCGAAATTCTGAAGAAGGTCAAGTGAGGGGAGAAAGGTGCTATGGGAGAGATAATTCAGGTAACCGATGAGAGTTTTGATGCGGAGGTAGCACAGGCTGACAAGCCGGTGGCGGCTGAATTCTACACGCAGTTCTGTTCGGTATGCAAGCGGCTGGCGCCGGTTTTCGAGGAGCTGGCGAAGGACTACAGCGGGAAGGTGAAATTCGTGAAGCTCGACGCGGCTCAGGCGGGCGAGACCGCGAGGAAATTCGGGGTCATGGCCGTTCCAACCATTCTTGTTCTGAGAAGCGGCAAGGAATCAGGTCGCCACATCGGATTCGCCGACAGGAAAAAACTTGCCAGCATGATTGACGCCCAGCTCTGAATATCCGGCGAGACGTGAGGTCGCAGTTCTGGCACGCTGTTCATTCTGTCGCCGAGGAACCGGCAGCGTTGTCGCTTTCGGATGCCCCTCGCGGGTCACTCGGCCGCGACTGGTAAAGGCCCCGAGAGACGAAAATCTTTCTGCACCGGCATCTCCTGAATTTCGATGGAGAATTGCTCTACCGGCTTCTGCTGGGGAAAATCGTTGTTGTAAATTGAGACGGAATATCGCCCCGGTGGAAGAATCAGGATGCGGTATGAGCCATCGAGACCGGTGATGACTGCTCGGGTAATCCGCTTCTTGTCCTGCGGCAATCCTGTCTGCGAAATGACAACCCTCATGTTGGGGAGCGGCACGCCGTCGTGCGACAGGACCCTGCCCGAAATGGCTACTGGCGCCTCCCAGGCGGTGGGCTTCCCGCGGCGGTCGAGGGAGGTCAGGAGGACTTGCCGCTGTGTGACTGAGGGGCTACCCTGTGCACCTTCAAGCCGCTCTGATGAGACGGGGTGCCAGCGGTACAGGCCATAACAGCGAAACTCATCGGGGTCTGCACATTCATCGCGGCCAGGGGGCAAAACGGGCGCCGGGGAACCGTGGCAGGGCCTCCACCACTCGAACGCAGCCACACCCTCCCTTCCATTTTCTTTGACTTATCGTCCGGGGGCGCAATAGCATTTGGGAAAATTGTCCCGGCACAATTTTTTCTTATGCAGGGTCTTCGAGGAGATCCGGAATAAAGCGATGGGTGAGATCGCCATAATAGCTTCCACAAAGCTGACAATTCTCAAGCATGCCATAGCCGGCCTGAGGAAGCATTCTCGCCTCAAGATTGCTGTGGTCTCCGCTTTCGGAGTAGGGTACTGGTGCGGGGCTTATTTCCTTTTTCGCGGCGGCTTCGATTTCATCGAGAAGTTTCTGCCGGGATTGGGCGAGCTGCTGATCAACAGGCTCTTCTACCTGTTCTTCCTGGCGACTTTCATAATGCTTGTGTTCAGCAACATGATTCTTGTCTATTCGCTGACCTATAAGTCCAGAGAGGTTAGCTTTCTCACCGCGATGCCTGTCCGGCATTCAGCAATCTTCAAATGGAAGTTCGCCGAGGCGCTCTTTTTCAGCTCATGGGCGTCGTTGTTTCTTGCAGGCCCTATGATCTTAGCCTATGGAATTGACCGAGCCGCGGGGTTGACGTACTACGTGTATGTGCCGGCCTTTCTTGTGCCGTTTATGCTCATCGCCGCTGGGATCGGTGGTGCGCTCATAACCGTGTTAGTGAGGTTCTTTCCGAAAAGAAAGCTTCTGGCGGCTTTTTTGCTGGCGCTCGTTGGCGTGGGAGTGTTTCTTCTCCTGCCAAAGCCCGCCGCGGACTCCGGGGCCGATATCCTTCAGTCCCCCGTGCCGGTCCTTGACGACATGATGCGTTTCGCGAGGGTTTCCCGCAGCGAGCTTCTTCCAAGCACGTGGTTGGTGAAGGGACTCCTTCTCGATGCGAGAGGCTATCCGGAGGCGTCTCTGTGGCGCGAAGACAAACTCCTCGGCCTTGGGATGCTCTGGTCAAACGGGTTGATGTGGCTTCTGGTCTGCTTTTTCCTTGCCAACAGGATGTTCTATTCGGGCTTGTCTCGCAGCAAAAGTGCCGCCAGCGGCAGAATTCTGCCGCATGCCGGCGACCCCATCGGTAGATTGAGCATCCTCTGGCGGTTTCTCCGCCCAGCGATAAGGGCGATGGTCACCAAAGACCTCAAAATGTTCTTTCGTGACCCGGCTCAGTGGAGCCAGTTTGCCATCTTTTTCGGCCTTCTTGGTGTTTACATTCTGAACCTGAGGAACATGTCTTACCACACCTTCCCGGTTTTCTTCAAAAACATCATTTCTTTCATGAACCTCGCTGCTACTGCCCTTACGCTTGGGACCCTCACCACCCGCTTCGTCTATCCACAGGTAAGCCTGGAGGGAAACAAGTTCTGGCTGATCGGCCTGGCTCCTGTCTCAATGGGAAAAATTCTCAGGGAGAAGTTCCTGCTGTGCTTTCTGGCCTCGACCTTTGTCGCCGGAGGGCTGACTCTTCTCTCGGGGGTCATGCTGGGGATGGATTCCGCCACTGTCGGCATCTCCTCGCTGACGATGTTGTTGATGTGTTTCGGGTTATCCGGCTTGAGCGTTGGCATCGGCGCCGTATTCCCAAACTTCAGCAGTGACAATGCCGCAAGGATTGTTTCGGGATTCGGCGGGACTCTTGCCCTGGTATTGAGCCTCGCCTACATCAGCGTCATGCTCGCGGCAGAAGTCGTCATAAGCCATCTGCATCTCAGCGGCCAACTGGTGGTTCCGCCCTTTTTCTGGGGATGCATCGGCCTGGCATTGGCAATGGGCTGCCTTACGTTTCTTGCGGGAACGCTCCCCATGAAGCTCGGCGCAAGGAACCTCAGAAATATGGAGTTTTGATTCGCGGATTCCGAGGCTAATCGTTCATAATAGGTCGCAAAATCCGCGCGACCGGTTAGCGGGCCGGCCGAAGGGCGGAAGGCCCTTTCCGGTTGTCTCTGAACAGGCGCAGGGTAAATCTAAAGGTGAGCAAGCTGAACTTGCGGAGGGAAATAGGGTTTTCGACCGCGGCCTTGTTGCTTCTCGGCTGTCAGGCCGTCGCAGCGGGTGGGAGTGAACGTGGCTCCATATCCGGTGAGCTAAAGAAATGGCACACCGTGACGGTGAGTTTCATCGGCGCGCATGCGAGCGAGAGCGACAATTCCCCTAACCCATTTCTCGACTATCGTCTCCAGGTGGCCTTCAGCGGTCCCAGCGGCCAAAGCTACAATGTTCCGGGCTTCTTCGACGGCGATGGCGATGGCGGCGGCGCCGGGAACGTCTGGAAGGTCCGTTTTGTGCCCGATGAAGCTGGGAAATGGACGTACAGGGCATCGTTTTGCGCTGGTAGGGAAATCGCCGTCAACTTGGATCGTGCCGCTGGGGGGCCAGTCCATTTCGACGGCGCTGCCGGTTTCTTCACGGTCTCCGGGCGCGACCCGAATGCCCCCGGTTTCTCGAAATGGGGAAGGTTGGAATACGTCCGGGGCCATTACCTGAAATTCCGCGACGGCCCATATTGGATCAAAGGAGGGACGGATTGCCCGGAGAATCTTCTCGCCTATAAAGGATTTGACAATACGCCCCAGGGCCGCCACGAGTACGGCGGACACGTCGCGGACTGGAACCCGGGTGACCCCGATTGGGGAAACGGCGCCGGAAAAGGGATCGTCGGTGCTTTGAACTACCTTGCTTCAGTGCACGTCAACTCCATCTACTTTCTCCCGATGAACATTGGCGGCGACGGCAAAGACACCTGGCCTTTCGTGGGACCGATTGACCCAGACGGAAACCCTTCAAACGATAATCTGCATTACGACATCAGCAAGCTGCGGCAGTGGGAGATTGTCTTCGAGCATGCTCAAAAGAAAGGCATTTTCCTTCACTTCGTACTCAACGAAGCGGAGGAACCGAACAAACGGGAGCTGGATGACGCACAATTGGGGACGGAGCGCAAGCTATTCTATCGCGAGATAATAGCCCGTTTCGCCCACCATAACGCTTTGCAATGGAACATCTCGGAGGAATACGACCTGGACCTCAATCTCGGCCCGGAAAGAGTAAAGCAATTTGCTGACTATATTCGTGCGGTTGACCCGTACGGCCATCCGATTACGGTCCATCACGCGGGGAAGAATCCGGAGCCGGCGTGGCTGCCTTTCCTTGGAGACGAGCGGTTCAGCACGACCTCCTTTCAATTCTACAGGGAGATTGCGGGCAAGGGGCGAGAGGTCGAGAAGTGGCGGAAAAGGACCGCCGATGTCGGACGCCCCCTTCCGGTCTGCCTCGACGAGCTTCGCTGGACGACCAGGGATAATCAGGCGGCTCAACGCAAAGACATTGTCTGGCCGACCTTCCTCTCCGGGGGCCACACCGAGCATTTTTTGTACGAGCGACTCGACACGGAGGATTTTCGGCAATTCGAAGACCTCTGGCTCTGGACGTGGTACGCTCGGAAATTCATGGAGGATAACCTCCCGTTCTGGGAGATGGAGCCTTGCGATGAACTGCTCGTCGGCCCGGCCCCGCCCGAAGGCGGGGATGCCGGAGGCCAGGTGTTTGCAAAGGCTGGAGAAGTTTATGCCGTTTATCTCCCCGATGCGAGTAGGGAAGCGTGGCTCGACCTGACAAAGGCCTCGGGAAGGTTCCAGAAGCGCTGGTATAATCCACGAGGCGGCGGCTTCGAGGGAGCTGCGACTGTCGTCGCCGCGGGCGAACGGGTCAATCTGGGTGCACCTCCCGATTCACCTTCGGAGGACTGGGCAGTTCTCCTGAAGCAGGTTCAATGAACGCCAGTGCGAAACAGAGAGGCCGACCCCTGCGAGGGGAACGCTTCGGAGCTGGTGGTGGGCCTATGGCTCGAAAGTCTCAGCCCCGCCAAGGCGGGGTTCGATTCGCCATCGGTCTTCCCGGCCTTTGGCAGGGCAGGCTCGCAGTCAGCTACCGGGAGGGCAAGCTCACTCGCGTTGAGTTCATCCGCGGAATCCCCAGAGGCAGCGTGGTGCCCAAACCGAGACTTCCGCGCGCGGAAAGAGATATGGCCCTCGAAAGGAGGCTGCGAAACGATTTCCTGGCCTATTTCTCCGGCAGAAAAGTCAGTTTCGATTATCGTCTGGACGTCGCGGGATTCACGCCGTTCCGGAAAGCGGTCTGGGCGGCCATGAAGAAGATTCCTTACGGGCAGACGCGTTCCTACCGCTGGGTCGCCGAAAAGGTTGGGAGGCCGCGAGCTTTCCGGGCGGTCGGCAACGCCTGTGCGAAAAACCCTATGGTGATAATCGTGCCGTGCCACCGGGTTGTCGGCTCTGACGGCAGGCTCGGCGGTTTCTCCGCGGGTCTCGATTTGAAACGCGCGCTTTTGGAGCTCGAAGGCCTTGAACTTAGATAGCTCCGATCGAACAAAATGCGGTCTGGCAAGTCAAAGTTAAAGGGTTGGCATGGCCGCGACGCTGGGCCGAAGCTACAGTCTTGCAGGACAAACCTTCACAATCACGTCGGCAATAGGGAGGAATGCAGGATGATTAGAAGAAGCACGAACCTCGTCTCTATCTCGGCAATGGTCTTAGCTTTTGGATTCTCCTTTTGGGCAACGGAAGTTTTTTGCGAGACGGACGGAGCAAGCAAGCTCGGTGGAGGAGCAGACCTCGGCTTCGTCAGCAAGTATGTCTGGAGAGGATACGTCCAGAATGACGATTTTGCATTGCAGCCCGATTTCTATCTGACGTACCGGAATTTTCTGGCGTCCATCTGGGGCTCGCTCGATTTGACCGACAGAGATGACGTCGGCATAGACGCACAGGGAGAGTTTACTGAGGTGGATTATGTGCTCCAGTACACCATACCCGTAAGAGTCGTGAACCTCTCTTTCGGCTATTCGTTCTACACCTATCCGAACACGCCCCGGACGTTGAGGGAATCCACGCAGGAGGTCTACGCAAAGGCAAATTTCAGAGTGCCTCTTGAACAGTCCAGAATCTTTTTCGAACCAGCGGTGGAGTTTGATTACGACTTCGATGAGGTCGAGGGGTGGTATGGGAGGGTGTCGGCGGCATACATTCAGCTCTACGGCCGCCAGGAATGGAAGCTCCGCGGCTCGGTAGGTTTCGCCTCGGAAGAATTCTGCGACTACTATTTCGGCTCCCGGCGTTCCATATCGGACGAGGTCTCCTTCTGCGACCTTGAGGTGCGGTTTTCCGCGACGTTTGACCTCGGCTCGAACTTCGGAGTGACGCCTTTCATCGCGTTTTCCTATCTCCTCGACGACAACCTGCGGAGAGTTTACAAGCACGACGAGGAGTTCTTCGGCGGACTGAACGTCTCCTGGGCGTTTTAGAGGATGAGGCAGGCGAGGAGTTCTCATAAGGGGCGGGCCGAAACGCCGATCGCCAGCCAACATCCCACTCCATTATTGGCCTTTGCTTATCTAATGGCGCACGGTGACACGCGCGACGGCATCAAACGATTGTTCTGACACGATTAACAGGATTGGCGACTGCACCTATCCCGTAATCCCGTGAAAGAAATCGCGCCTTCGAGGTTGGGGTGGCATGGGCGTCTTGCCCATGGTGTTGGCTTGTTCACGGGCGGGACGCCCGTGCCACGAGTCGTGCCCGTCCGCTCTCAACGTGAGAAAACTCTTCTCCAGACTTGAGGGTCTTCCACAACAAGAAACATTATCCGGAAGCCGATGTCGAACACGAGCCCCAGTACGCCCACATTGAGGAGCACCAGAAGGATTATCCACCCGTAAGGACTGATCAACCTATCGTAGACTTCAAGGGCCTGTCTCGATAGAAAATTCTTAAGTATGTGCGAGCCGTCGAGAGGGTAAATGGGGATGAGATTGAACAGGAAAAGCGCCATGTTGAGAGCAGCCACCTGCCCCAGGAAGGTCACCGGGACAGGGTTGGTTCTCGCCCAGACAGGGGCAATCTTGAGAACGAACTTCGTCAGCAGAAGCGCCCCGACTACCAGAATGAGGTTGGAAAGCGGACCCGCCAGGGAAGTTTCTATTTCGCCCCGCCGGTAGTTCCGGAATCTGACAGGATTGACCGGGACAGGCTTACCCCAACCGATAAGAGCAAAGCCCGATGTCAGGAACGAAACTACCGGGATGATAACCGTTCCGATGATGTCGAGGTGGGGGAGCGGATTGAGCGTCATTCGTCCCATCAGTCGAGCGGTGTCATCCCCGTTGCGATTCGCCGCCCAGGCGTGCGCACACTCGTGAAAGGAGATTGAGAAGTAAAGCACCACGAAGAACTGGAACAGCCGCAGCCAGTCAATACTCTCCGGAAGTGTGATAAATGGGAACGCGAGCAATGGAATCATCTTTTCGCAATCTCCTCTTTCTCAGGCCCCTGCGAGGGGAACGCTTCGAATGTCCGAAGGGGCGTCTCTGCGAGGGTATTGGTCCCGCCGACCTGTCTGTCCGCTGGGCGAAATTGCCAGGTCATAGCCGCTCCCACTATGAGAATGCCGGCCGAGGCCGCAATGAGCTCCCATGGGAGGTGGCTTTTTCCGTCCAGCCATTCCGCGGCCTTCTCGCCAAGGCCAATCTTCCTGAGAAACAACGTCGTCTGTTCGCTGTAGCGCAGTAAAACCACTATGGCGAGATTATTCATGAGATGCAGCAGCATACCGGGAAAGATGGAACGCGAATAAACAACCAGAAACGCAATCACCACCCCAAGAAAAGCAGTCGGAACAATCCGGAAGAAGAAAACGTGGTAGACCCCGAAAAGTATCCCGTTGAGGAGAATCCTCGCCCAGCGGGAGAACTTGCCAAGGCCCGCCAGGAGGAATCCTCGAAACATCGTTTCCTCGCAGACCGCTGGCGATACCGCCATGGAAAGCACAACCAGCCAAAAATGTTCCTCCTTCACGCCTTTGGAAATTCTCTCCGAGAATTCGACAGGGAGGGGAAGAAAATCCCGCAGGAGAACGCTCAGTTCCAGCAGAAGGAAAAAGCATGCACCAAATAGAAGAAAAGCGGCCAAAATGTGAACCGGACGGCATGCCCTCAAGCTAAAGGTGTTGCGAAAGTCAACCTTGAGGTAGCCCGCAAAAGCGACCACCGGCAGGAAAATCAGAAGCCATTCCGACAGAATGACCTCGGGCACATAATCCGAGGCGCCTGTCCAGAGCCCCTCCAATGCGGGGGAAACGTAGTACAGAAGGATGAATGTCAGCGCGCAGACGAAAACGGCCTCACCGAGGGACGGGCTGGATTTCGCTCTCAGGAGCCTTCGGCGGACAAACAGTGCGAAGGGCTTTTCCAGGGAGAAGAGCGCGTTCTCATCTCGAAAGAGCTTCACGGCGCCACGGAGAGCCGCAGCCGCATACAGGCTTGTGGAAGCGAAAACGAGGAGGATGTGCCTCAGACGGTAAATCCCTTCCATGACTTCTCTGAACAGAAGCGACATGTTAATGACCGGCATGAGGCAGAGGAAGTCGTTCAGCTCGAAACCCCGCTGGACCGACATCATTGCCGGGACAAGGCACAACAGGTAGATTGGGGTGACGTAATTTTGTGCTTCCCTGAAAGTGCGGGCGTAGGTCGAGACCGCCATCATCAAGGCGCTGAAAAGAACAGCCAGGGGAATAAGTGAAACTAATACCAGAACGACTCCCGCGAATGGCACGATGGATTCCGAGAACGCCCCAAGGATGTGGATGAACGTCAGGCTCATTGCGGCAAGGTTTAGAAGCCCGGTGACCATGCAGATGACGAAAACCGACAGGAACTTCCCATAAACGATTTCGCCCCTTCCGGCAGGGGAGGCGAGGATTGTCTCGATTGTCCCCCGCTCTTTCTCGCCGGCGGTTGTGTCAATGGCGGGATACATTGCCCCTGCGATGGTCATAAGCACGAGAATCATCGGCAGCGTCATCGCAAGAACCGATTGGAGCTGTTCCGGGCGAGACGAAAGGTTTTTCTCTTCGATGATGATGGGATGGAGGTACCGCTCTTTCTTCCTCAGGTCAACTTCGCCTCGTGTAACTTCCTTAGAGTATTTCTCCAGCGTCGCCAGGACTCTTTCCTTACCGCGCTCTGAGTAGACGTTCGTCTGCCGGTAGACGACCATTACCCGTGGGACCAGGCGCTCTTCCTCCCTGGCTCGACGGGCATCAAGCTCCACCAGGACCCCTGCGTCATCCTTCAAGCGGCTCTCCGCAGTTTCTACAATCTTGAGGTCCGGTTCTTCCGAAAGAGCTTTCTTCAGTTCAGGCCACTCTTTCTTCTCGCGGAGATAGACCGTCGTCCGGAGCTTCTGGAGACGAGCTTCCTGGACAGTATAGAGCTGCGTGAAAGCCAGCAAGAGTATTGGATAGACCAGCACCGGCCCGAGCACCATGACCATCAGAGTCCTCTTGTCCCTGATGGTCTCCAGCATTTCTTTGAGAAATATGACCGTGATGTTGCGAAGCTTCAATTTTGCTTTCCGTCCAGATAGTAGAAGAAGGCGTCTGCAAGACTACTTGCCCCGGAGGCTGCCAGAAGCTGACCGGTTGTGCCAACGGCTGTAAGTCTTCCTGCGTTGAGAAGGCCGATTCTATCGCACATCTCTTCCGCCTCTGTCATGTAATGTGTCGAGAGGATCACAGCTTTGTTCTGATTGCGGGCGGTTCGGATGAAGTTGATGACGGCTCTGCCGGAGACGATGTCCAGTCCGGCGGTCGGTTCGTCGAGGATTAGGACCTCTGGATCGTGGATGAGGACTCGGGCGATGGAGACTTTTTGCCTTTCGCCGGTCGAAAGCTTTCCGACCTGCCTGTCGCGAATTCCTTCCATATCGAGAACATCGAAGATTGCCCTTGCCCGTTCCTTTATCAGGGGATCCGCCATCCCGTAGAGCCTTCCGAAATAGCGCACGGTCTCCAGCGGCGTCAGGCGGGAGTAAAGTCCGGTGCTGCCCGAAAGAAAGGCGATTCTCTTCTTCACCTGCTCGGGCTGGAGGGCGACGTCGTATCCGCAAACTCGAGCGGTGCCGCTGGTCGGAGCGAGAATTGTCGCGATCAATCTCAGGAGGGTTGTCTTGCCTGCTCCGTTCGGCCCGAGGATGCCAAAGATTTCGCCTCGGTAACACTCGAAACTGACCGCATCCACCGCCCTTATTTCCTGCTGCTTGGCGTCGCTGAAGTACTTGGACAGAGATAGAACTTCAATCATCGCCTCGCCAGGCTCACATTTCTCTTGCAAGGTCGTCTTTCCTGTTGGTTCGCCTCGGCGGCCACCGCGGGCTATCATAGGCATTCTCGTTTTTTTGCCAGCCGGTTCACCGAGAAATAACAATCTCACATAGGAGGCAGAAAAGTCAAGGCGGCAACCGGATAGGGTGTGCCTGCGATTGGGTGGCATAGGATTATGCCGGTCCTTCAGAGCTGTGATGGTTCATGTGCAGCCATCCCTGGGCGTTGCCCAGGGCTATGGTCTCGCGCCCCTTCGGGGCTTACGCATGGTGGAGATGCCAAGCCCCAGCCCCCGCCCTGGGCGGGGCGGGGCACACAATAGCCCAGGGCGAAGCCCTGGGAGAGCCGTTTCCAATGCCATCAAGGCCTGCAACCGCGCCATAGGGCCGAGCCGGGCGCAAGCACGAAGCCCACGCCGCCCAAACACAGCCGCACCCACCGGATAGGTTTGGGCTAACGGGTGTGATTCCTAAGTTCCTCGTTACCATTTTCGTGCAGGTCTGGCCGCAGAGAAGCCCCTCCCCGGCGCAAGTATCTCTACCAAACGGTGGGGTTGGTTCCTGCTTTTCCCGGGGGTCCTGGAGGCGCCGGGAAGAAGCTCGTCCAGCCCCAGGGCGGGTATAGCCCGGGTTATCAGGAATGAGAATATCAGACTCCCTTTTTTCATGTTTGATAAATGGCCCTGAGGCCAAATGGCCCTCCAGACGGGGGGGGTGCAAGCTAATCAGCTGGGAGAGAGTCGGTTGGGTGATTTCGGAAGGTGCTTGCCTTTTGGCACGAGCCATGCTGCCGTGGCTTGTACTAAAGCGCATTACCCACGGGGTGTGTTCCCCGTAGCGTTCGGCTCCTGGACCAGACCGAAGAATCACCGCAAGACAAGGGGCTGACCGGTGAAGGTCTCTTCACCGTGTGCTCCAGAAGGACCCGCCGGGGAACACATTGTAGGGACAATCCGCAGCGACGCACGGGTCACCAGGGTCCCTGCGAGTCGGCGGATCACCGTTCAGCGATTCGTGGCCGGCCGGCAACGACCTCCCGTGGGGGACTGGAAATCGCCGCGAGGATTGAGACCAACGGAAATGATTGCCCCAAAGCGACCCCTGGATAGTGCGATGTCGGTTGGAGGTTTCACTCTCATCGAGATAATGATTGTAGTGTTCATTATCGGCCTTCTGGCAGGGATCGCCCTTCCATCCTTCATCAAAGCCCGGACCGAAGCGCAGAAAGTCATCTGCATAGAGAATATGAGGGTCGTATTTCAGGCATCGGGCTTGTACGAGATACAGACAGGCAAACTGCTGACGGGAGGAACAAACGGCGTCGTGCTGAGGAATACTCTTTACAACAACGGCTACGTTCGAAGGCTCAAGACGTTCGAATGTCCTGCAAGCAGGGTTGTAGATTACGACGACTACACGCTTGTGTACAGCGGCAACAACCTGACCGGCATCAGATGCACGGTCTATGGCCAGGGACAAGGGGGAAACCACATCTCGCCATAGCTTTCACCCCCTTCCAGAAATCTCCCCAAAAAGCCCCTGCCCTTCAGTATAATCCTCAGCGAGATGAGAACCTCGGAAATTCTGTGCAAGAGCGCTTTGACAAAGTCTGGGCTGGCAGACTACGCGCTTAACTGCTATGTGGGATGCCAGCATGCCTGTCGCTACTGTTATGCCCGGTTCATGGCGAGATTCAGCAACCATCACGAGGAGTGGGGAAAGTTTGTTGATGTAAAGGTCAATGTTGCTGAGGTGCTGTTGCGGCAGCTGCGCAGAAAGAGAGTGGGCAGCGTCATGATAAGCTCCGTGTGCGATGGCTGGCAGCCTCTTGAAGAAAAATACTGCCTGACCCGCGAATGCCTGGGGCTGCTCGTGGCATCCGGGTATGACGTGAGCATTCTGACGAAGAGCGCCCTGGTGCTGAGAGACCTCGACATCCTTGCCGGCAAAAAGAATGCGGAGCTGGGGATGACCGTGACCACTTTCGATGAGGAGTTGAGGCAAATCATCGAGCCAGCGGCTTCGCCGACGGCTCAGAGGTTTCATGCTCTGGCTCGCGCCGCAGAGAAAGGTGTTAAAATCTGGTTGTTCGTGGGCCCTCTCTTGCCGTTTCTTTCGGACACGGAGGAGAACATCGGCCAGCTCATGGAAAGGGCTTCGCGGCTTCCGATAAGCCGCCTCTACGTTGACAAGCTTAACCTCCGTCCAAAGGTGTGGGAGTCGCTCAAGGCTATGCTCATGGAGGATTTTCCCTGGCTGATTCCCCGGTATCGTCGGGTGCTCTTCGATCCGGGCCTGGCAGGACGATACGTCAGCGAACTCAGGCAAAAAGTGGAGTCCATCGCCCATGCCCACGGCCTGAGCCGCATAACCACAATATTCTGAAGTTGAAGATGGTATTCGAATTGAAATACGGGAAAGGGAGGTTGCCGGTGGAGCTTCCTGGCTCCATCATCGTGGACGTCCTCGAGCCGCCCACGCTGCCTGCCACGACGAACCTTGCTGATGCTCTGACGTTCGTCTTTGAAAATCCGGTTGGCTCGCCGCCCTTGAGAAAAATCCTGCCCCCCTCCGGAGAGGTGGCAATTGTGGTTTCCGATAAGACTCGCCCCTGCGCCTACCCTGTGGTTCTTCCCTTTCTCCTGGATTTCCTCAACGCTCACGGCGTTCCCGACAGCAGAATATTCATTCTCGTGGCTTACGGAGCGCATCCCTGCCACACGGACGATGAAAGCCGCGCGTTTTACGGAGAGGAGGCCGTCCGACGAGTGAGATTTTTTCACCATGATTGCCGCGACGAGGACAAGCTTGTTCCCCTCGGCACCACCTCCCGCGGCACGCCTGTCTGCCTCAACAGGAGATACGTGGAAGCCGCCATGTCAATCGTCCTGACGAGCGTAAGCTTTCACTACTTCGCAGGTTTCGGCGGCGGGCGGAAAGCAGTTTTCCCCGGGCTGGCTTCCGAGGAAGGCATTTTGGCCAACCATCGCATCTTCGTCGAATCCGCGGGTCCCTCGCTCTCTAAGATTCGGGATTTTCAGGGGAACCTTGACGACAATCCGCTCAGCGATGACCTTGTGGAAGCTGCCGGCATGGCTCCGCCATCATTTGCGGTGAATTTCTGTCTCAACCACGACGGAGAGGTGTGCCGCGTCTTCGCAGGGCATTGGCTCGATAGCCACCGCCGAGCGTGTCGGTTCCTTTCAGGGACATGCTTGCCCCTTGAACGGCAATACGACTTGGTCATCGCCAGTTGCGGCGGCCACCCCAAGGACATCAATTTCATCCAGTGCCACAAGACAATTGATAATGCATTCGACTTTGTTAGGCCGGGCGGGTTTCTTTTAGTGCTCGGCCGTTGCGAAGAGGGGATTGGCTCGGAGAGCTTCCTCGATTGGTTCGAGCATAGGAACTCCGGCTCCATGCGAAAAGCGCTGCTTCAGAAATATTCCATGAACGGCGGGACCGCTCTCTCCATGAAATTCAAAGCTGAAAGATGCCGCATTTTTCTTTGCTCTTCGCTCGAAAGCGCTGTCGTCAAGAAAATGGGTATGCACGCAGTTCCCGACATCCAGCGAGGTCTCCGGGAAGTCTTGGGGAGTCGAGATATCAGGCTCGCCGCGATTTTGCCCGAGGGCGCTTCAACCGTCGCGAAGCGAGGATTCGGCGCCTCCGACTCAGGGTAATCTCGCGCGATGAAGGGAAAGTGCGTCTCGGACACCTGTTTTATCGTCGCCGGAGGCAAAGAGTAGATGGTTGGACCACCTGAGATTTACAAGAGAGATGAGCTTTACATGGGGGAGGCACTCAAGGAAGCAAGGAAGGCTTTCGAAGAGGGCGAGGTGCCCGTCGGTGCTGTCATCGTCCACGAACCTCCCTCTCATCCGCCGAGAATCATCGCCCGCGCCCACAATCAAGTCGAGCTCCTTCACGATGCGACAGCCCACGCCGAGATAATTGCCATAACCCAGGCAGAAGAGTATCTCGCAAACTGGCGGTTGCAGCATTGCACCGTTTATGTTACCGTGGAACCGTGCATGATGTGCTGCGGAGCGATGATTCTGTCGAGGGTCGAGAGACTGTGCTACGGGACGAAGGACCCGAAAGCAGGCGCAGTCGAGTCGCTGTGGAGCGTCTTTGCAAATCCTCGACTGAATTACCGGGTTGAAGTTTGCTCCGGTGTCCGCGAAGAGGAATGCTCTGCCATTCTCAAAGAGTTCTTTCAAAGGCTAAGAGAAAAGGGCAGAGGGTGATAGGGCTGCGGAGAGATGCCAGAGTGGACGAATGGGGCGGTCTCGAAAACCGTTGGGCGCTTTGCGCCCCCTGGGTTCGAATCCCAGTCTCTCCGCCATTGGGGAAATGTCTCCCGCTTCCGTGTCGCGTGGGAGGCGCCGTGGAGGCGAGGGAGTTGGGTTATCTACGGCGTGTACGGTGATACCATGGCTGCGGTGAGGGGTGCGTATTGTAGGGAAAGTGGGAGAGACAAGATGCAGATTCTGTATGACACAAAGAAGGACCTTCTCTACCTTCGCCTGGACGAGCGCAAGCAGGATGTCATTAACAGACGGCTTTCGGATGGCATTGTCCTGGATATAGGAGAACGCGACAGGATTGTCGGCATAGAGATTCTGGACGCTTCCGAGCATGTGAATTTGGAGACGCTGCTGCCTGTCAAATGCCAAGTTTCACCTCAGGCGGTTTAGAGCGAGCGCCGGAGTGTCCTGGTTATCCGCGTTGCTCCCGAACGCCGCCAAAGCGTCGGAAAGGTGACCGGAACCGTGACTCGAATCTCGAATAAGGTGCTGGATTCATGGGCCGAATGGGTGAGGGAAGTCCTTGTTGCGATTCGGACTCTCTTTCCGAGGGGGACGGGAATTGCTTCCGGCAGGCGACGACGGGCGGGTTTGTGGGGGCGGCATCGCATTCTCAGGGCGATCAACTCCGTGGCGACCGCGGCCCTGGAATCGTCAGACCTCGAGGAGCTTCTGGCTCGTTCCCTCCGGGAAACCATCCTTGCGATGGGCATGCACGCCGGGGTGGTTTACCTGACCGATGACGATGAGGGCATGCGCATGGTCTGCCAGCAGGGCCTTCCGGAAAAGGCCCTCTCGGAAGCGACCGCAATGCCCTCCCGCGATGATATTATCGGATGCGTCCTCGCGCAAAAGATGCCCTTTGCCATCGCTGACCTCAGCAGATGTCAGCACTCTGGGGCGCGAAGATGGGTCAGCTACGGCTACCGAAGCCTCATAGGAGCCCGTCTCACGTCTGGCGAAAAGGCCGCTGGCGCCGTTGTGCTCCTGCACAAGAAAAATCGCCCGTTGAGCCAGGTTGATTCCGAAATTCTCAGGCGCATCGCCTCCGTGATGGGGCTTGCCATTGAGAGGGCACAGGAATACGAGGAAGTCGGGGATGCCCTGGTCGGCATCCGGCGGGTCAGCCGGCTCAACTGGGATGCGCCGACAGCGGGCAGCTTCGAGGAGGCACTGGAGAGCCTGGCTCAGGCCGCCTGCGAAGCAGCTCTCGGCATTTCCTCGATGATTTCAGTGATGGACGAGGAGGGGCGGGTTGTCCACCGAGCGGCATTTGGATACACGCGGCAAGCCCTCTGTGCCGCTCCGCGAATAGATGCTCTCTCCGGTCGCGTCGCCAAGACAGGAAAGCATCTGGTGATTTCTCAGCCCACTGAGATGAGGGGCCTCATTGGCGCCGAAGTTGTGGAGGCGGGATTCGCCAGTGCCGTTTGTTTGCCGCTCGCGGTCAGTGAGCGGACCACCGGCACGCTGTGGGTCAACTACGAGACCTCGCGGAGGTTCCCATCGTGGGAACTGGAGCAACTCCAAACGGTTGCCCAACGGGTCTCGGCCGCGGTCGAAGGCTTGCGGCAAAGTTTCTCGCTCCGGCGGAGGGTGGAGCGGTACAGGGCGCTGCAAAAGTTCTCCGCGAGAATAAGCTCATGTCCGGAGGTGAACGATGTCCTCCAGGCGCTCGCCGATTCGGCCCGCGGGCTCCTCGAAGCTACATTTGCCATGGCGTGCTTTTCCGACGGGGAAATTGCAGCGCAGGCGATTTCGAGCGCCGATGAGGCGAGCGTTCAAGATAGGGGAAAAGCCTTGCCTGACAGCCGGATGGCGGCCGCGCTGAGAAAGTTCTGCGGGCGAGCGGTGCGTTCTGTCTCTTCATCCAGGAGTCCCCGAACCGAGCCGTCTCTCGCCGTTCCTCTTCTCGACGAGAGGAACGAGCCAGCCGGCGTGCTGATGGTCGCGGACAGGAGAGGTCCGGGAGATTTCGACGGAGACGACGCGGAACTTCTGGAGGCCATGGCCGGGCAGGTCTCGGCCGCCATAAAGAACATCAAGAGGCATCAGCTCGCGCAAAAATCCGTTCAGGAGTATCGTGCCTTTCTGGACGAAATCGCTGTGGCAATTGCGACCGTCAACAGCGAACAAACCATTACCTCCGTCAACAAGAAATTTGAAGAACTGACCGGCTTCTCGAAGCGGGAAGTCGAGGGGAAAATATTCCTCTGGGAAATCGTTCCCGAATCTGAAAGGAGGAATGGTTCTGTACTCCAAGAGGGAAAAGCGGGAGATTGGCCCTGCCCGCATGAACGCGAAGCGTTCCTTCGCACAAAGGATGGCAGTCAGAAAAAGGTCAAGCTCTCCGTGAGGGGTGTCGAAAACAGCGGCAGTATTATCGTGTGCCTGAGGGAAGTGGAGGAGGTTTCTGGCGTCGAATCCGCTGGGGCGACAGCGCCGGAGATGCCTGCCTTGCACAGGACAATCCTCAACGTGCTCAGCAGTCTTCAGAAGTCCCTGGTCGCCTCAAGCTATCGCCTCCTTGAACTGGTGCGAGGAGCGTCCCACGAGGAAGCCCGACAAGCCTTGCATGTGCTTCACGAGGATATTCAGGCATGCAGCCGGACGTTGGAAGAGTTCAGGGTTCTGGCGGAGTATGCACCTCCGGAAAAGGAATTGGTCAACATTAACGAGTTAATTGAAGACCTTGCCGGCGAGAAGAAAGAAGAGCTGCGGCATGACAATGTGGGAGTCATCCTGCGACAGGATTCGGAGCTTCCCGCGGTTTACGCTGATCCTCAGAAGTTGCGCTGGGCTCTCGCGAGATTGATGGACGATTCACGTCGGGCAATGCGCGAAAGCGCTAGTGTCCGAACGCTCACCGTTGAAACCTCCCGGCGGGGACAAACCGCCGTCATAACCGTCGCCGATACGAGGCCACCACTTCCCGCTGAGCACATTGAAGAGCTGTTCCGCCTCCCCGAAGGAGGCGGGGGAGAATTACCGGGGGAGCTGAACGTGAGCCTTGCGGCCTGCCGGGCAGTCATCGAGCGGCACAACTGGCGAATCTCCGCTGAATCCCCTCCCGGCGGAGGCGTAGCCTTCGTGATAGAGCTTCCCCTTCCCGAAAGGGAACCTGAGCGAGCCGAGCCTTCGCGGAAAATCACACTTCCTGAATCTCCGTCAGAGGAACGTGCCCCGCGCACTGGCGCAAAAAACGCCCTCGTCGTAGATGACGAGGATGTTGTCATCGGCTTTCTCAGTTACTATCTTCGGTCGCAGGGACACTGCGTGGAGACATCCCGGAATGGCAGAGATGCGCAGAGGAAATTGAGAGACAGAGACTACGACCTCATTTTCTGCGACGTGAAAACCCGCGGTCTGAGCGCTCGAGAGCTGTTCCAGTGGCTTGAAACGAATAAGCCGGGGATGGCCGGCAGGGTCATCTTCATCAGGGGAGATGCTCCCACCCCCGAAACGCTCGCCTTCCTCAATAATCCCCCGAAGCGCTGGCTCGGAAAACCCTTCGATGTGACGGAGCTGAGGAAACTCATGACCGAGGTAGTTGGCGAAGCGACACAGTGAGCGTAGCCCTTCCGAGGCAATGGGGAGGAGAGCCGCCGGTGAACACCATTTCAGGGTCCGTGGGCGCCAGAGATCAGAACGGCTCATACCCCAGGGCGCTCGTCGGAATGATCTTTCGGCTTATGCCAGGCCCTTCGTACTCCAGCTGCATGACCGCGCCTCCGCCATTCTCGTAGAAATCGAGTTGCAGTTCATACACGCCTGCAGAGAGGGAGATGCTCCCCCAATCGGAGGTTGGGGCATGGTCGGTCCAGTTCTCGATGACGGTCTCCCCGGCTATCTTCAAGCGAACGCCATCGTCGGAGTTTGTCCAGAACGTGTAAAGGCCCGGGTTCTCAACGACCAGATAGCCTGTCCAGCGAGCTGAGAACTGGTTTGCCGGGACTTCCGGAGCGGGAGAGCCCTCTCCCCAGTTGAAGTCCACGACCTCGTCCACGCGGGTGAGAACAAGGCTGTCAAAGTTCATGCCGCTGAAATAATCGGCCTTCAGGCCCGGGGAAAGTTTCGGTTGTCCGAGCTGGATGCGATAGAACCGTCGCTCGAAATTAGGCGCATCGGGGTCAACGTAGAAATGGGTGGGGCCCTGGGCCACGAGGTCGCTCGCGATGACTGTGAACGGAGGAGGTGCATCCCCGGCGAGGACGCTGTACGTCCGTCCAGGGGTGCTGTACCACAGCAGAACTAATCCCGTCGGTGTGTAGCTCAGCGTGTGAATGAGGAAGGGGTTAAGCGTAATGGTGATTTGTGCGCTGCCGAGGCTGTTACCGTTGATGTCGAAGAGCTCTATTGTCAGGTCGTTAACGCCGGGCGAGAGGATTCCCTGAAGGGCCCAGCTCGTCGGGCTTGTCCAAATCGGCTCGATAGGTTGCCCGTTGAGAGTCATGGTCTCGGCGTTATAGGGCGCGGTGCCTGTGACCATGAGGTTAACGTCGGAAGTCGTCAGGGGCTGCCCGTTGTTGGTGGTGATTGCGACCGGCTTATCGAGGCGCTGGAGTATGAAGCTTCGCCGAGCAGAGAGGTATGACTTGATTCCGGCTGGAGTCTGGACGCCTACCCCTTCTTGCGCCAGAAGCTGATAAGTGCGGTCCATGTAACCGTCAGCGGCGCCGGGGGCTAAGGGGACTTCGGCGATCTCCCACAGGACGCTGTCGTATTCCGCACCGAACGACGAAAACAACTTGCTGAAGCCGTAGAGCGAGGAAGTGGTCAGAGAGGTTGACGGACCGTCGCCGCTCCCAAGAACGAAATCAATATCCCATGCTATCAGCACGAAGCGTCCGTCCGAGGGGCGCTGATAGAGGAGATTGTTCTTGCCGCGATTATATCCCCAGCTATCCCAGTCGCCGACGACGTGGCGGACTGCCATCTCCTTGAGCACTTCCTGGACATCCATGATTGAAGAAACGGCGTCCCTGTACTGGGCGCCGGAAGTGTTCATCTTCCACATGAGGTCAATGATGGGCTGGATGTTGTCCTCGATGTCGCGGCTGCGAGGGCGATAGTTCCACCGGTAAAGCTCCTTGTCGGTTCCCCACCATCTGAGGTCGGCGTCGCGGTTGGCGAACCCACCACCATCGTTGAACTCAAACCAGTCGTCAATCTTGTAGAGATAGCCTTCATCGTCGCCGGGGAACCAGTAAGCCGCGTAGTCCATGTCAACCTTCTGGACGTCGCCGTAAAGGCCGTGGTCGTTCTGATTGCACAGGACACGCACAAAGCGAAGGTCGCTCCAGGGGATTTTTATTTTGCGGCATATCCAGTAAGCGATTCGCTCGCTCTGAAGCGATGGGTTGCGGCCGGGCTCCATCGTATCTAAGTTAATTTCTCGGCGGCCATGGAACGGCTTATCCGGCGCGAAGCGGATTCGCAGAGCTCGCTTGCTATAAACGGGGTCCGCGGAGCCGCGAATGAAGGGACTGCCGCGGAAGCGAACTCCGCAATTGTAGTAGATTTCGGTTTCATCGTAGATGAAGGCGCAGGGGAGAAGATGATTGCTCATTCTGGGCCACGAGCTGAACTTCTGCCTTGTGGCCGAGGGCATGAGAATGTAATAGACAGGGAAATTGGACTGCTTTGGGGAACTCACAACCAGGTAAAGGCACTGCTGCTCGCCGGAATCGGCAGGGAACGTATTGCTCGCGCCAAGACCGTCGGTCGCCTGAATGTAGAAAGCGACGAGGGTCCCGTTTGCCTGTGAAGGGAGCTGGGCGGTATATGTCCCGCCGCCCGTTTCCTGCATTGCCATCGAGCTGAAAGAAGCGGTGCCGTCAACCCGATAGAAAGCCTGCACGCTGCTTATGCCATCAATGTCCTTGACGAGCGCGCTCACCTTGACGCTCTCGCCCGGCTTGGGAATGATTGGGCTGTGCTGGACTTCCGTGATGCTCGGGCCGCGGTTTGACCGAAAAGCGCTGTTCGGCTGACCGGGGGTGCCGAGCCTTTCCGGAACTTGCATCTCGACGGCTTTCGCTACCCCTTGTCCGTGCGTCCGGACTATAAGCCATTTGGTGCCAGTCAGCCAGCGGGCGTAACCGTTTATCGTATAGGTCTGTCCGATGGTTAAAGGCGAGGTATCTCGCTCTACGCGATTGCAGTAGGTGTCTCCGCGTCCGCTGGAGACGATGTGGAGGCAACGGGAACCGTCCACGCTGTCCTCCGTCGTGACGAAGGAGTTGACGTGCGTCCCCTCTATAATCCAGCCGCTCGTGCCCGACTCGAACGAGCCATTGGAAAGATACTGCGCGCTGTCCCGCGATAGGCTCAGACCGTCCACAAGAGCCTCCCCTCGGTGCTGGAGGAATATGTGGAACTCATTCTCCGGCTGCACCCACCAATTTGTGTGGACGCCCGTGTGGGAGAAATGTGTCCAGACGGATTTCCCCGATTCGTCGCTTGCGGCCCATGCTGCTGGCACGTTGTTGTCATCTCGCGGGTCTATCAGTTCAAGACTTGGACCCTCTCCGTCGGCCGCGTCCGGCCAGGTTCCCCCGTCGTAGTACCGCACCTCGTCCACGACATTGCCATACTGGTCTCTCAGCCGGATACTCTCGCCATCGTTGGCGAGAACCCCAGTGTAGTCGCCAACGACATTGCCGATGCCATATTTCGCCTGTATGTGCGCGGCGTCCCTCGCCACGACCATGTATTCCCCGGGAGCCAGGCTCGCCCCTTCCGCAAAAGCGAAGCTAACCGCTTTGGTCAGAGTCCAGCCAGCGAGGTCAACCGTCTTGGTCCCGCGATTGTAAAGCTCGATGTATTCGTCGCTGTCATCTTCGGTTATCGGGTGATACATGATTTCGTTTATGACAATCGAATCTTCCAGCACGACGTTGTTGGCGTCTCCGGGCGAGGGTGAGGGCATGAAGCACCATTCGTCCGAACCGTCCGGATAGCGGCCGTAGCTCACCTCGGCGTGCACGTGTTCGCCATAGTTGCAGGCATCTACAACGTGCGAAAGGTCTGCCGCCGTCAGAAAGATTTTCTCCCCGAAAGACGAAAGGCCAAAACCGAGCTCCTCCCGGGTGAAGACGCGGTGGGCCCCTGGCTGGAGCTTCTCCCCCTCCGGTATGCGAAACTTCGTCAGGTTGTCGGCATCGTCGCTCAAATACATTGCACCGATTTCGACCTCCTGAGCGCTTCGGTTGTGGAGCTCTATCCAGTCACCGGCGTCGGGAAGGGTCGTTTTCGCTAAGAACTCGTTGATGACTACCGGCGGATAGTCGCGTGTCCCCGGCTTATGGTGGCGTGTGTCGCCGTTGCCATCGCCCTGGTCGGGGACGGGTTCCCTCGTTCCCTTGAAATATAGCCATTCCTCTCCGTCATCAACCAGGACAGTTGGCGACCCGCCCCAGGTTCCTATGAGGCGCGCCGATATGATGAAATCGCTGCTGGAGACGTTCGTGTTAATTCCGTGGACAGAAAGCCAGTTGCGCCCGGGAACCAGGCGACTGGCGTGGGACGTCACGTCGAAGGAATCGTAAGTGCTCGGTTCCGGGGAGCGGTTGCTGCAGCCGGAGTTATAGGCGGGCGGAATGCCGGGGGCCCCTCCGACCGTCGAACTGCGCGCGATTTCCCAGCCGTTGAGGTAGGCCACAAAGCCGTCCTCGTAGAACACTTCGAGAGACAACAATTGGATGCCTGCCGGGCTATCCAGATGAAATGGGATGCGCATGTAAACCGCTGTGTAGCCGTATCGCATGTCAGGCAGTTGCGTCGTCCAGGGGAAAATCCCGTCGGCGTCGTACCCCAGGGGAGTGATCCCAGCAATCCATTCGGAATCGTCAAATCCCTCCTTGGTCCATTCGATGCTCGGCAAATTCGACACGGGATCAAACGTCGGCACCGTGAAACGACCAGCAGCCCCCGGCGTGCCGCATAGCTTCTTGCTTATCTCCCAGCTTTCCGGCTCGCCGGGGTCATAGAATGGACTGAGCAGCTCTATGGAATGTCCCGTGCCGTCCGCTCCCGCCGGCCATTTCCCGCCGTCGTTGTACTGGAGGGAAATGAGCCTTCCACCGCCTTCGACGCGCAGCTCTATCCGCTCCCCGGCATTGTCGAGAGCTCCTTGCCATGGGCCGTATATTGCAACTTTTGAAATGTCAATGCCTTGCGCGCTATAGTATTCGCGCAGTGCCTGCGGGTTGGCCGCAATAAGGATAAACGACCGCGGCGCAATCAGAGTCCCCTGCGGGAACTCGTATAAAACCCCATTGACAAACGCGTAGCCGCCAATGTCGTCGGTCTCCGGGTTCTCGTTGTACAGCTCGATATACTCCAGCACCTCACCGCCTTCCGGTGGGTCTGCCGGAGAACGGACCGGGTGGTACATTATCTCCGAGATGCTCAAGCCGACTGCACTTCCAAGTACAAAGAAGGGGCTTAGCAAAACCATAACCGCCTTAAACAAGTGTCTCTCGAACCGCTTGGAAAGACAAGCTCCAAACCCACTTTCGCGCATTGTCATATGCACCTTCCCTTTTCGAAGCGTTCCCCTCGCAGGGGTCCGAACGGATTTAGCCCCCACGTCCTATGACATCGAAAAACAGCCCTGACACTTCCAGTGACGGGCAGAGTTTTCTGCTGCCATTCGCCTTTCCTCTTTACTCGCTACTATTATACCACTTACGACTGCTGCGTGCCACCGTTTTCCTGCGCTTTTTTCGGGGCCTGTCCAATCGCGTCTGGTGTTCAGCTCCCGACTGGCCGACCCCGCCTTCCGCGGGGGAGGTTGCCGGAGAGCCGGCATTGCTACAGGCGCTCAAGGCGCCGCTCGTATTTCGTTTCAAACGCTGCCGGGGGCGAAGGATGGGCGTAAACGAAACTCCATCCTTTGGCAGAAAGTAAGCCGAAGGCGGACGCACTGCTCGCGAATCGCGCGGCAGTCTTTGGTGAACTTCGTTCACCCGGAGACCATGAAAATCTGCTTTGCGTCTTGGCGTCTGTGCGTCTCGCATTTTTCCTTCTTTAACGCAAAGACGCGGAGGCGCGGAGACCGAAGCACACAGACGGGGTCTACTTAGTGCTGGGGGTCAGGGGTCGGGGGAGAGGGGAATCTCCAGCGTTCCGACCCCTGCGACGGGACCGCTTCGAAAAAGTGTCATGGGCACCGCCGGCGTGTCGTCCCGTCCCGCCCCGCGCGACGCGGGGCATCTTGCCGCCATCCTGCCTGGAGGGCAGCGTTAGGAGCTGGGCCCTTCAAATTCGTCCGTCAAATTGCTACATATATCCGGTGGGCCTTTTTTGCCGGGCCGCCTCGGAATGGCGAATTCGGACATAGAGAAAGCATTGTTCGGGAGTAGGGAAGTGAGCAGACAGGTCGGCGTAACAGCTCTTGCGTTTTCTCTATCAGTTTGCTTCGCGGCGTCGGGGGCGACGCTTTACGTGGACGGGTCGGTTTGTTTCTCCGGGGATGGCCGGTCCTGGCAAGGCGCCTTGAAGACCATTCAGGAGGGAATAGATGGTGCATCCGATGGCGACACCGTCGTCGTCGCGGTGGGCTCGTATACCGAAAATGTCCGCCTTCGGGGCAAGAATATCGCCTTGACCAGCACCGCTCCCCTCGCCCCCGGTATCGTCAGCAACACCATCATTGACGGGAGCGGACTTTGCTCCGTCGTGGCTTTCTCCGGGGCCGAAAACGACAGCTGCGTTCTTTCCGGATTCACCATCCGCGACGGCGTGTCGCCCTACGGCGGGGGCATTTGCGGCGGGACTCCCGACAGTCATAGCCGCGCAGCTATCCGCAACAACGTCATCATTGGAAATGAGGCTCGTCCGATGGGTTGCTGCCCGCCGACAGGCGGCATCGGCGGCGGAATCGCTTTCTGCGACGGGAAGATTGAGAGCAATACCGTCGCCGAAAACGTGGCGGGGATTCACGGGGGCGGTCTGGCTGACTGCCGGGGGATGATTCAAAACAACGTAATCGCGGGCAACTCTGCGAGCTTCTGCGGTGGTGGCCTTCTGGCGTGCCCCGGCATCATCCGGAACAATGTCATCGTCGGCAACGCGGCTGACGAGGGGGGAGGACTTCACTACTGCGGCGGCACTATCGGGAACAACCTCGTCGCGGCAAACTCTGCCAGGCAAGGGGCTGGCCTCGCTTACTGCGATGGCGAGATGCGTAACTGCGTTGTCTGGGCGAATACGGCAGCCGCTTCGGACAGCATCATTTACCAATCGAGTTGTCCGGCTTTCAGTTGCATCCAGGGTTGGAGCGGCGGAGAAGGGAACATCTCCGAAGACCCCCTGTTTCTCGATGCGGATGGTCCTGACGACGACCCGAAGACTTACCACGACAACAACTACCGTCTGGCTCGAGACTCGCCGTGTGTTGACTCAGGGATAAACGCCCCGGATGTTCCGCCAACCGACATCGCAGGAAATCCGAGAATTCTTTATGGTGGCAAGAACCTCACCGTGGACATGGGGCCTTACGAGTATTACATAAACGAGATTCGCCTGGGCACGGACGGCAGCACGATTCTGACCTGGAGCAGCCTTTCAGGGAAGACGTACGCCATTTACCTTTCCAGCGACATGATGACGTGGCATCTCGCTGCCGGCGATGTTCCCGCCGTGGGCGATACCGTAACGAGCTGGCGAGACGACACCAGCGACGCCCATTCCTCTTCCGTGCGCAGGAGGTATTACAGAATCATTACGAGCCAGTAATCCGGTGTGGCACTCGTGAATCGCGGCTAAACTTTCGGGGAGCTGGAGAGGTCGTCCGCCCGGGGACCTCGTGGGGAGCAACTTTTTTCGTCTCGCTCGTCCCGTTCGTTCGGTGCCAGGCCTGAAACCTTCTCTATGCGACGGCACAAGCCGCGGATGGCGTTGATGTCGTGCCGTTCAAGCCCAGCACGCCCGAAAAGCCTTCTGAAGGAGGTCATTATGTTTTTCAGGAGGTCTCTATCGCCAGTTCTCTCGTAGCCGATTCCGGCCAACGTGCGGCCAAGGTGCTCGTACATGCGTTCAATCTCCTCCCGCGAGGCAAGGTCCAGGGAAGGCGCCTGCGGCTCGGTGCGGCTGGCGAGGTAAAGCTCGTAGCAGACGATGGCTACCGCGTGGGAGAGGTTTAGCGACGGGTAGTCGCTCTCCTCTGGGATCGTCACGACCATGTCACATAGGGAGAGTTCGTCGTTGGTCAGCCCCTTGTCCTCGCATCCGAAGACCAAAGCCACGGTAGTGTCGCGGGCTGTCGCAACGATTTTTTCGGCGGCGTCCCTCAGTAAGTGGCTTGGCCGCCTCTTCTTCCCCAAGCGACGGGTCGTACCGACGGTGAGATGGACATCCCGCAGGGCTTCGGTCAATGAGCCGAAAACCCTTGCTCTCTTGAGAACGTCCTCAGCGCCGTATGCAAATAGCTTCACATCCTCGAAGCGGTGCTCGACTGGATTCACCATGACCAATTGGGAAAGCCCCATGTTCTTCATCGCGCGGGCTGACCAGCCGATATTGCCCGGCACTTTCGGATTGACCAGAACGACCCGGATGTTGTCGAGCGCCTCTCCCATCCCTCATCCTTCCACTGAGGCTGCAAAGGCCGCGACCATTCCTCGCCGAAGTGAGCTAATCACGCGGCAGCTCCTCTTTCCAATATTTGCCGACGTACGCAACCGGTGAGCGAAAGCCTTCGCGAGAGTCTTTTAGAAGAAGCTCCGCGATTCCAGGCGGCCTTATAGCGATCTCGCGCAACCGCTCGATCTCAAAGAAGCGGAGGGTATCAATCTCCTCCACCCGCCTCTTCAATTCACCTCCGACTACCTTGCCGAGCCAGAAGGTATCCACGATGTGCTTGTCGCCCTTGAAAAAATCCCCGATATACAATAGGCGAACCGGCTCCACCTCCAATCCAGTTTCCTCCGCGATCTCCCTGCGTGCGCAGTCGAGCATCCCTTCGTCCGGCTTCAATCCGCCCCCGGGCACAATCCAGAAATCCTGCCCTTGCGATGTGTGCTGCTTGACGAGGAGGACCCTCCCTTCATGCACCACAATAACCCCGACGCGGACTTTCAACTTTTTTTCCGCCATTTTTTCCGATGAAAAGGAATTCGCTGATCGCCGCTTTTGCCAACTGCTATCGCAAAGGCCGCCGGAGTCTCGAGCCGCGGAAAGTATATCTCGCACGGACATCAGTGCAGATTGAACACCGTCTCCTTGGGCCAGCGCGTCGTGGGGGTAAACCTCACGTGCCCGTCCGGGTAGAGGAGGTTTCCTCCTCCGGTGTGGTTCGGTCGTTCCGTGGTGACGGTGCCAAGCCCGCACCCGTCGTCCCCAACCAGAGGCGGCATCTCGAAAACCTCGCTACCGATGCGGATAAAGGAAGGGTCGCTATCTCGCCTCGGCCTGATTGCGCCCCCCGGCTCCTGAACCTTCCCAAGATAACCGTAGCTGCAATTCGAGACATCTTTCCTCGGGTCGTCCTCGGGCCTGTGAAACGTTGCCGGCTTGACGGCATCTGATGGACACCAGAACACCTCCGGATTATCCAAGTAAGAAGGATAGAGGAGGTCGAGGTCGTTTGACTCGGTGGGTGAGCTGTTCTCCGGTGGGAAGAAGCCCTCGCTTGCGGAGGCGTACATGGTCAAGACCTGCCCTATGTTGCGCAAGTTGCTGAGGCAAACCACCCGGCGGCCCTCCTCTCTTGCTCGCGTCAGAGAAGGGAGGAGCATCCCCGCCAGAATGTTGATTATGGCTATGACCACAAGGAGTTCAACGAGGGTGAACCCCTTTTTCGTCTTGGACTGCCTCACGTTGTTCGTCTTCCTTCTTTTGCTGCTTTGGGGGCTTCTTCTGTATGTCGCTCAGTTTTACGAGCATTCTTGCGTATTTTGATTTGCACTTCGGACAGGTTGGTGGGTCGGTTGCGTAGTTGGCAGCTTTCCAGGGATAGACTTCATAGCAATTCTGGCACTGAACGGCTCTGTAGCTTTCGAGATTTTTGCATTGAGGGCACTTCTTCGGGACTGTCCCTGTGACGCCTTTCAGGAAGAGATTGCCGCAGACATCGCACATGTAAACCGCCGTCAGACCTGCCTCTCTGTGGGGCCGCGCACGAAGCGTCCATACGATTCCTATTGTTAGAAACACAACGATGACCGCGCCTGCCGCGATGCCGACCCTGCGGTCAATTTTCCATTTGGCGAGCGGTTTGGGCTCGAACTTGTCCGTCCTGACAACCGGAAAAAACTTCTCCGAGCCGCAAATAGGGCACTTCCTCCCCGGATACCAGACATGGTCCTGCTTTCGCTCGGTTTCGCCCACTATCATCGGGAAAACCGCTCCGCACTCCTCGCACCTGACGTCGGTCATCTCAGCCATGACTCGCTCCTCTTCCTCCAAAAAGATACCACGTCGGCCTAATAATTCAACCTCTTTCCGCTGTCTGGCGTGCCGGCTTGGTGGCTTCAGCGGCCCGCCTTCCCGGAACACGGCGCCTTTCCCTGGCAGCACTTCAGCGAAGGGCCAAAAACGACTGTTGCAATTTCATTTTGCTTTCGCTACCGTTGGGAAGGTGGTTCAGGGACTCCATCCGGTCTTCTGCCGTATAAACCGATTGAATCTGGTCTTAGGAGCAGAACGACAAAATGAAAGCGGCTTACCTCGTTGCGAGACGAAAATTCGAGATTCGTGAGACCGCTAAGCCCGCGATAGAGAACGACAAGGATGTTTTAGTGAAGCTTCGCTCGTCCGGTGTTTGCGGCTCTGACATTCACAACTACAAGGAGGGGAGAACCGGCTCTCTCGAGGTAAAGTTTCCGATGATTCTGGGGCACGAATGTTCTGCGGTCGTAGAAGAGGTTGGCAAAGCAGTGAAGAAGGTCAAGCCCGGCGACCGCGTCGGGATCGAGCCTGCGGTGGCCTGCGGCGGATGCGAGGAGTGCCTCACCGGCAGACAGAACGTGTGCAAAAAGGTCCGGTTTCTCTCCGTCCCCGGCGAGCTGGAGGGATGCCTCAAAGAGTACATGGTCATGCCGGAGTCGAACGTCATCCCTCTGCCGGAGGAATTCACCTTCGAGGACGCGGTGATGTTAGAACCGCTGTCCATCTGCGCGTACGCCGTCAACTTGGGCGAGGTGAGGCCTGGCGACAGCGTCGCCGTCCTCGGCTCCGGCCCGATCGGGCTACTGACGCTTGAGGTGGCGAACGCCTGCGGGGCTGCGTTGTCGTTTGCTACCGACATCATCGAGGAGCGAGTGGAAATGGCTTTTCGCCTCGGAGCGGCATACTCCTACAACCGCAATGAGGCGGACGTGGTGGGCGAAATCCTCGAGGCCACGAATGGCAGAGGTGTGGACGTGGCGTTCGAGTGTGCCGGGGAACAGGATGTCATTGAGCAAGGGCTGCGGATTCTTCGTCCGGGGGGAAGATTTGTCCTGCTGGGAATCCCCGCAGCTTCCACCGAATACACTTTCCACACCGACATCATGCGCCGGAAGGAATTGACCGTTGTGTACGTTCGAAGGCAGGTTCATTATTTCGAAAGGGCCATGAACCTGGCCAAAGCGGGTAAGGTTGACCTGCGAACGCCCGTGACACATCGCTTTCCCTTCGAGAAGACAAACGATGCCTACGAGCTTGTCTCGACATACTCGGACGGTGTCGTTAAAGCCATGATCAACTTCTGATTCGAGTCGGAGTGGTTTCTGCTCGGTTGGGGCAGCGGGGCCGTCAGAAGGGGAATGAGGAGGTGCAGCCAACCGTGTGTGTCGGAGATGGCAGTGGGGTGGGGCAATGGCAACAACCGGGAAAAAGCTCTTCCTGATAGGTCCGCCGGGAGTCGGCAAGACCACCGTCATCCAGAAGACGCTCAAGAAGCTCTCCCTCTCCGCCACCGGCTTCTACACCAGCGAGGAGCGGCAGGGGGGACAAAGGGTGGGCTTTTCAATCACCACTCTCGACGGGAAGAAAGGGATTCTTGCCCACGTGAAGGCAAAGGGGAGGCTCAAGGTCGGAAAATACACTGTCAACCTGGAGGATATCGAGCGAGTGGCCGTGCCCGCGATGACGCCCAGGTCGGCATCTGAGCTTATTGTCATAGATGAGGTGGGGAAAATGGAATGCTTTTCCGAAGCCTTCCGCGAGGCCCTGATCACGGCCCTCAACGCTCGCAATCCGGTCCTCGGAACCATCGCCGCCAGAGGAACTGAATTCATAGAAAGCGTTAAGAACCGGCCGGACGTGTCCATTCTGGAAGTGAGCCCGAGCAACAGGGAGGAACTCCCAGAGAAGCTCGTGAGCATCCTCCGGGGACGGTAACCTGCCCCCTAACCGCTGCTCCCGGACATTTGATGGCTGAGGGGTTTGACAAGCCGCGGCGGGGAATCACGAAGACGGCCCCTCATGCAGTCTGGCAGCTGAGCAATTGCATACCGAAAGGCGCCCCAAAACCGAAAAAAGAGCAGGGGGCCACTGTGTTGGTGGCCCCCAGCGCTCTCAGTCCAATGCCCTGCCGGCGCTATTAGTCCACGAGAAGGAGTTCCGGCAAGAAGAAGTTGAACATTAGGTGCCCCGGATGCAGGACCTGCTGCTCATCAAACCAGTCGGCCATCTGGACGGCAACCTGAAACTCCGGCAGGATCTCCGGAGGCGGATCCGGGATCGGCCCGGGGATGCGGACAACCAGCACGTACTGATTTATCTTGTCCCTCGGCACCGTCACCTGCTTGCTGCGTGCGAGCTTCCCTTCAAGGATCAACTTGTCCAGGGCAACGTCGGGCGAATATTGGACATCAATATCCGGCAGGTCCCGAACCCTCTCGAGGGCAGCCTCAACTTCCGGTGTGGGCGTCCCCAAACCAATCTCCACGCCCGGGAACATCTCGCTGTAAACGGCGAGGCTCGCGGGGTCCACCGCCAGGGTCGCCTGCCAATCGTGCAATCGAGGGTTCGGGATCGGCAGAGGAATGATCGTCCAATACTTCAACCGAAGCCGCGGAATATTCCCCTTCGTGGAGTCCCAGTTATCGTTGGCCGGTCTCCCTGTGGTATCGGGAACGTCGTCCCAGTTGCAGTCGTCTGGCTCGATTATGTGCCCCAGTGGATAGGCAGGATTATGCCAGTAGCACGGGATCGGAGCTCCCCAGGGGTCCAGGTCCTTATCGTCGGGGTCAACCCTCACCTTCATGGAATTGCAAATCTGCTTCGGGTGCCACGGGATTTTGACCTTCACCGCGCCCATGGATTCTATCTTGCGGATGCTGAGCTTTGCCAGCCGGCAGGAATCCATGTGATAGAACTTGTAGATGTTGCTGCAGCCGTTCCATGCCGTCCAATACAGCTCGACATTCACGCAATAGACCGGCACGCACCCGTCATTGTAGACAGTGATGGGCACGTAGCTTGTCGGGTCGCATACGCGGCTGGTGTAGAGCCAGGCGGGTGCGCCTGTGGCGGTTCGGTCGAACTCAACCCTCAGGTTGCATGTGATGGCCGAGCGCACCTCAAGCTTGTAGAACCGCTTGGCGGTGTCGAGAATGCCGGCGCGATCTTCACTGCCGATGTCCGTATCGGACATGATCTGGCCATCGCCGTTCACCATGGGCCCGACCTGCTGCCACTCTGCGTCAGGGCCGAGCGAGTCGGAGCACCAAAGCCGATACGACCTGCCGACTTCCGAGTGCCACTGAACGGTTATTCCGGGCTTGACAGACAGGATTTCGTCGCCGGCAGCCCCCAAAGCGGTCCAGGGAACAACGGCGGCCAAAGCGATGGCAACGATGGCCACACTGGACATTGAAAACTTGGAATTCATTTTCCCCTCCTTTCTTTTCTTAGTGAAAGAAACGTCTGGCTTCAACCGTGCCACTTTTGGGAAGGTTCCTACCCTGAACAACCCAGAGATGTCAAGAAAAAAGTTGGGAAGGAGGTAGCCGATCAATCGTGGGCGGCAAAGGTTGCGGGGGATCGGGCCAGCCCCGGCCCAAGTAGGGAGCCGCAGGGGTCGCTGAGATCGCAGACGCACACCCTGAGGCTCTCCCGATTCTCCGCGTCCTTTGCGGTGAGTCCGCCTCTTGGCTGAGCGGCTGCGGAAAGGATCGGAAAAATTGGGACGCGGCCCACCCAGGACCGACGTAATGGAGATTGGCCCCCCTCGTTGGCCGCTGAACCGAGCCGTCTTGTGTGGTTCTCCGCGATGCCGGACCGGGCGCGAAGTTCCCCTCCCGTTCCCCTCTCAGCGAAACCGGCGCTTGTCGTCGGAAGGAGCACCCCGCCGGCAGTTTCTCACAACGATTCGATGAGCCTCTCGGCAATCTGGATGGCGTTCAGGGCTGCGCCTTTCCTGAGGTTATCGCTGACTATCCACATGGCGATGCCGTTTGGGCAGGAGATGTCTTCGCGGATGCGTCCGACGAAGACCTCATCCCTTCCGGCGGCTTCTATGGGCAGCGGGTACCGCTGATTGGCGATTTCGTCAACGACAACAACACCCTCCGCGGCGGAAAGAAGCTCTCTCACTTCCTCGGGGGTAATTTTCCTCTCAGTCTCGATGTTAACGGCTTCGCTGTGGCTCCTTTCGACGGGAACTCGCACGCATGTCGCGCTGACCATTATGGAATCGTCGTGGAACATCTTGCGGGTCTCGTTGGCCATCTTCATTTCTTCGTGAGTGTAGGCATTTGCCAGGAACGCATCCGACTGAGGTATCTGGGGGATGCAGTTGAAGGCTATCTGATGGGGAAAGACCATTCTGTCGTATTTGGCGCCAGCGAGGACTGCCCGCGTCTCTCTGAACATTTCGTCAATTGCGCGAGACCCTGCCCCTGAAACGCTCTGAAACGTGGTTACGACAATGCGCTTGATTCGCACGGCGTCGTGGATTGGCTTGAGGGCGACGACCATCTGGATTGTCGAGCAATTCGGGTTGGCAATTATCCCCTTGTGCCAGGCGATGTCCTCGGGATTGACCTCCGGCACGACAAGGGGCACGTCCGGCTCCATCCGGAATGCGCTTGTGTTGTCAATGACCACAGCCTCTCTCGCTGCGATGGGAGCGAACTGCTTGCTTCGCGTTCCGCCGGCGCTGAACAGGGCGATGTCAATCCCGTGGAATGAGTCTTCTCCGAGGACGTCCACATTCTCCTCTTCTCCGCGGAACATCAACTTCCTCCCCTGCACACGCCCCGACGCCAGCAGCCTGATTCCGTTCACCGGAAAATTTCGTTCCTGCAGAATGGAAATCATCTCCAGACCGACCGCTCCGGTGGCTCCCACGACGGCCACGTTATATTTTTCTTTCTTCCTCAACATATTGAACTTGACCTCCTGCGCCGCTGATAGCGTATCACGCTCCCTTTCTCGCCTTCGCTTTATTTTATCCTAATCATAGGCAGTTCTTCTGTTCTCCGCAACGGGCGGAAACAATTTCCCCGCAACGTTGCTTTTTCAGTTCATCCGCATTCGAAAAGCAATCTCCGCTCCCCAGGCAAGGGACCCCCGCCTCGCTCTCGTCGCTGCCGCCGGTGCCCATTTGATCTTCCGCGGGGCGCATTCCATCGCTCCATTAAACGACCATCCGGGGACTGCCAGGACGAGCGCCATGGTCGGCGGAGGCGGCTTCTATCGTGCATCCAGGTTCTTCTTGAACTCGTCCTCGAAGGGGGTGAATTTGAAGCCGCTGATCCGCTTGGGCTTATTCGTATGAGGGGGCTTGCTCTTTTTCGGTGAAAGCTGCTTTTTGGCTTGCTTTATGGAGAGGTCTATTTTTCCGTCTTGGGCGATTGAGACGACCTTGGCCCTGATGTTGTCTCCGACCTTCAAATGTTGCTGGATTTTGGTGACGTAGGAATCGTCTATCTGGGAGATATGCACAAGCCCTTTCCTTCCATCGGCAAGCTTCACGAAGGCTCCGAAGGGGGCGATTCTCTTCACCGTACATTCCACGATATCGCCTCTCTTGATCTCGACCTTGCTGGTCTCGCTTTGGTTTTCGAGGGCTTCCTTTTCCAAGCTATTGCTCCGCGTATTCTTTCCCTTCCTCTGGCCGGAAGACCACGATGACTTCATCCGGTCTGACCAGGCGGAGGTGCCGGCGTGCTGCCCGTTCGATCCCTTCCGGTGCGCGCATTTTAGCTATCTCTTCCCTCAGCGTATCATTCCGCAATTCCTTTTCCCGGTGAATGCGCTCCAGCTCCGCTATCTTGGAACGCACCGTTTCCAGGTCACGGAACCCGGGGAAAAGAATATATCCGCAAAATACGACGAGCGCTGCGATGCCGGCGGGATAGAGAAGCTTCCTCAGCCTACCGCGCTTCTCATTTTTCTTCATAGAGTTCCCCCGTAGACCGCAGCGTCTCCCAGCATTTCCTCGATTCGCAAAAGCTGGTTATATTTCGCCACGCGGTCGGTCCTGGAAACCGACCCTGTCTTTATCTGTCCGGAGTTGGTCGCCACGGCGATGTCGGCAATTGTTGTATCCTCGGTTTCTCCGGAGCGATGGCTGACAACGTAAGTGTAGCCAGCCTTTTTGGCCATCTCTATGGTATCGAGGGTTTCGGTAAGCGTCCCAATCTGGTTGACCTTCACGAGTATGCTGTTTGCCACTCCCAACTCGATCCCCTTCTTCAACCTATTCGTGTTTGTCACAAACAAATCGTCCCCTACGATCTGGAGTTCCTTGCCGCACAGCTCGGTCAACTTCTTCCAACCCTCCCAGTCGTCCTCCGCCAAGCCGTCTTCGAGAGAGATTATGGGATAATTTTTCTTAAGCCCGACGTAGAATTCAATCAATTCTTCCGGGGCGTACTCCTTCTTGTCCTCCGCCATAAGGTAGTACTTTCCGTCTTTGAAAAACGTGCTGGCTGCCGAATCGAGGGCAATGAAAACGTGCTCGCCGGGGCGGTAGCCCGCCTTTTCAATCGCCTCCATAATCACGTCGAGCGCTTCCGAATTGGACTTCAGGTTGGGGGCAAACCCTCCCTCGTCACCCACAGATGTGCTGCAGTTTCTTGCCTTGAGCACTTTCTTGAGAGTGTGAAAGATTTCCGCTCCGATTCTGAGTGCCTCGCGAAAGCAAGAGGCGCCCTTGGGTACGATCATGAACTCCTGTATGTCAATGTTATTATCCGCGTGGGCGCCCCCGTTGATGATGTTCATCATCGGCACTGGCAATACCTTCGCGTTCACCCCTCCTATATACCGGTAAAGGGGCACGCCAAGGTCCTCCGCCGCTGCGTTTGCAACCGCAAGTGAGACACCGAGAATCGCGTTCGCTCCAAGGTTCGATTTGTTCGGCGTCCCGTCGAGAGAGAGCAATGTCTGGTCAATTCCTACCTGATCCGTCGCGTCCATATCTTCAATGGCAGGGGCGATAACTTCGTTGACGTTCCTGACCGCGTTGGTAACACCTTTCCCGAGATACCTGTCCGGATTGTCGTCCCGAAGCTCCAGCGCCTCGTGCTCACCCGTCGAGGCGCCCGACGGGACCGCCGCCCTCCCGACAGCCCCCGAAGCAAGTTCCACCTCCACTTCGATTGTGGGATTACCTCTCGAATCCAGAATCTCTCTCGCCACTGTGTCAACAATCTCTGTCATTTTCTAACCTCAATAACTAAAGGTGGTGCAAAAAAGCCCTGCTGTTGGTATGAGTCATCCGGTGGTCAAATCCGAGGAAATCCGGGCCGTAGGAGAAGAATCTTATAGAATAGAGTGCTCCGCAATATAAACGTCCCGGCTCCTGAAATCAAGAAAAAAATTCCGGCGCCGTAATGCCTCACTTGTGGCGGACAGGGGTCGCAAACGAGAAGCCAGGAGCCGGACAGGATAACCCCGCCCCCGCCTCGGCGGGGGATAATCCTGAAAATCATGTCAATCGTGTCTGACATTTCTCTGGGGTCTCTGTGTTCTCTGCGGTGGGTCTCCCGTGAGTGAGGGGTTACCTGGCACCCCTTATCCGCTTGAGAAGAGGTTCCTGAAACTTTGCTGGAATTGGGGGGCGATCCTGTGGCAGGGCTGCGAAAAGGGCCCAGTCCGCTCGATAGGCCGAAAACCCGGGGGAACCTTCTGCCGCGTAATTCTTGACATGAAAAAAGCGCTTGGAGTAGAAATGCGTATGGTCGTCGGCTGGCAACGTCGTGGACATCAGCCCTCTCTTTCCCGCGTGTACTGGCTACCGTCAGTCTTTCCGACTTACTGACAGAGCCGGGGATTGGGGAGATACGTTCTTCAGAACGGCCCCCTCGACGTGACAGGCGAGACCCGGGAGGACAACCTTTTGTGTGAGTGTACATCGAAAACTGCGGAGGTCTTTCTATGAATCGCTCGATGGTGGTCGTTACGGTTCTGGCTGTGACAGTTTCCGCATTGTTCTGCGGCGCCGTCTGGGCCGCGGAGACGGTCATGGGGAAATGGGAAGGAGAGTGGGTCAGCAGTGTCGAGGGAGGAGGAAAATTGACTGCTCAGGTGATCGCCGAGGGTGATGGAAATTACAGGGCTGTCCTTGAAGCATACGTCGGCGAGGCGGAACCGGTGCGAGGCACGATGCAGGGGAAACGAGAGGGCGATAGGGTCGAGTTCAAAGGGACTGTTGATGCCGGGGAGGCTCTCGGTGGCGTCTACAATTGCACCGGTCAGGTTGTAGGAGAGAAATTTACCGGGCGGTACTCCGGGCAGGACGACCAGGGCAGATTCGAAATGAGGCGAGTGCTCAGGTTATCGCCCACGCTCGGCGCCAAGCCGCCGGAGGGAGCGGTCGTCCTTTTCGACGGCAAAGACCTTTCCAAATGGGTTACAAAAGACAACAAGCCAAACCCCTGGAGCCTCGTCGAGGGAGCCATGGAAATTTTCCCCGGGAAGGGAGAGATAATGACGAGGGACGAGTTCGGGGATTTCAAGCTGCACCTTGAGTTCTGGATTCCGCTTGAGGAGAAGGCCCGCGGGCAGGGCCGCGGCAATAGCGGCGTTTTCCTCCCCGGCAATTGCGAGGAGGTGCAGATTCTCGACTCATTCGGGCTGGAACCCGACAACGGCTCTTGTGGCGCCATCTATGCGCAGGCGCCGCCGGGACAAAACGCTTGCCTCCCGCCGGAGGAGTGGCAGACGTATGACATCACCTGCCTCGTCCCAAGGTTCGACGAAAAGGGGAATATGATTCGCAAGACAATCCTCACGGTTCATCACAATGGCGCTCTGATCCACGACCGCTTTCCCGCGAAGCGAAAGACGGGCAGGAGGCACGGCGACGATTTTCGCAGAATTCTCCTCCAGGACCACGGCAGCCCACTCCGCTTTCGCAACATCTGGCTTGTTCCTTTGAAGTCTGAGTGACCGCAGCTTTTCCGCGGCGCGGCCCGAACGACGTGACCGCTTGGCGTCGGCGACGAACGCTCGGCGAGACTGAGCGCTGTGTTGCTCGCGGCAGGGACATTATCGCGGGTCAGATTCTACTTGGCTATCGCTGCTACGCCGTTTCGGTCAAGAAGGAGATTCCCGTCGCACGGCTCGCCGGTGATCGGATTCTCTCCGATGGGTGCGTTGGAGACTGTTGCCACTTTATCGGAGTGGTTGAGGAAGAACCAGAGCTGCTTGTCTTTGTTCTCTCGAACAACTACTTCCACTCCCGCGGGTGTGCCAGGACAAACGGGCTGCAATCCAGACGACTCTCTCAGCATTGGCAGCAGCGATTGCATCACTCCCCGCATCAGATAAGTGCCGACATACACGACGCGTCCTTTGTCCACCTTCCTGATTGTGATAGCAGGCCGACCGGTCAGGCCTGCCGCAGACGATTTTTCGCCGGCACCCGCGGAGCCGAACCGGTCAATCCATCGCCCGACGACCTCTGCATCCTCCGACGGCTCAAGCACCTCATACCATAGCTGAGCCGGGAAAGAAGATTCTCCGACGGCGATGCTTTTCGGCCTCTCTTCGGGGCGATTGATTTTTCCGTACTCGACGACTTTCACTCCAGCAAGCTCTGCGAGGCAGCCGGGGGGCGTCTCGGGCACGATGTTGTTGTCGAAATTCTTGGTGGCAGTCCGCGCGCCGATGACGAGAACTCCGCCCTCTCGCACGTACTTTTCAAGTCCGCTGACCCATTCCGGACGAAATAGCGACCAGTGCGGCAGGAAGTATAGTTTGACGCCATTGAGGCCGTCCTCAGGATGGATGCAGCCGACGGCGTAGCCGTTCGCAAACAAAACGCCGTGGATTTCCCTTGCCACACTGTTCGGCGATGGAAGGCCGAGGTTCAGCGGAATGTGCCCCTCCTCGACGGAGAAATCGCCGGTGGCAACCGCAACGTCCACTCGCACGGAGGTCCCCAGGACCGCGGGCCCGACTCGGCGAAGCTCCCCTCCGACTTGCTTAGCCTCCTCGTACCTTCTTCGCGGAACATTGTCGTGGTCGAGAATCCCGCACCAGTACTCCTCCGCTCCAAAGCGGCACGTCCGCCAGCGGAAATAGAGAAGGCTGTCGGCGCCGTGGGCAATTGACCGGTACGTCATCAGCCGCATCTCGCCCGGCTCCGGGTTGTCGTGGAAATAACCGCCCTGCCCGCCCGGGCCGGATTGCTGCTCAGGGACGATGAAATTGCCCGCGAGAGACCGCACGTTATCGAGGTTGAAAGCGTGTGAGCGCGGCCGGCTCTCCGCGCTGTAATCGAAGAAGGGATACGTGTCGTATCCGAGGAAGTCGAGGTCCCGGCTGAACTCGCCCCGGTAATCAATGTGCCGAAAAATCCCGTTGTGCATCACAAACCACTTCGGATTCGCCCGCCGCAGAATCTCGACCTGCTCGTGCTGGAAGACTGAAACCGCGTGGGATATGAAGCGGTAGTAATCGAGGACGTGCGCCGGATTCATGTAGGTGGGCTTGGCTCGCGGCGTCGGGACATCTTCAAACCGAGAATAACTCTGCGACCAGAAGGCCGTCCCCCAGCGGCGATTTAGCTCCCCGATAGTGCCGTACTTCTTCTGCAGGAAGCGGGCGAAAGCCTTCTGGCAGGAGGGGCAATGGCACTCGGAGAAGTGGCAGTTGAACTCGTTATCGGTCTGCCAGCCAATCACGTTGGGATTGTCCCGAAAATGGTCCGCCATTGCCTGGGTGATTTTCCGGCTGTAGCGGCGGAAGGCTTCCGAGGCGTGGCAGGCATGTTGACGGGAACCGTGCGCCTGAGCAACACCGTTCTCATCAACCCTGACGATTTCGGGATGCTTGACCGTCAGCCAGCTCGGCGGCGTCGCCGTCGGAGTGCAGAGAATCGTTTTGATTTCCTTCGCCCCAAGTTCCGCAATCACGTCGTCGAAAAGAGAAAAATCGTATTTCCCTTCCCTCGGCTCCATGCGGTCCCATGCGAATTCCGCCATTCGCACCACATTGAATCCAGCAGCCGCCATCAGTTCGGCGTCGTTCTTCCTCGTCTCGGCATCCCAGTGCTCCGGATAATAGGGCGCGCCGAACAGAAACCTCTCCAGGTTCAGCGGACGCCGATGGGACAACTCCGCCCGACCCAGCGGTGGCAACTCCAGCCGGGCGCCTCCGCTCCTGTAAGCCGTTCCCGCTCCACAAATCCACGCTGCAAGACAGCAACAAAATAGCACAACCGTAGGCTCAACTCTGCTCATGACCTCTCCTTTCTTCGATAGTTCCTGACTGGCCGTAATGCTCGTTTTTTGCGCCGCTGACGGAACAGGGCCCCGAGCAGGAAGGCACCAGACGGTACCTTCGCCGTCAAGAGGCAAGGTGGACGCTTTTCGTTGGCGCCGCAACTCTCGGTAAATCCAGCCACGCCTGCCATACTACACGCCCGAAAAAGCGTGGTCAATCGTAAACCCATGGTCTACGTTCCGACGGGCGCTGCGAACCCGGGGGAGAGAAGGCTGCTCATTTTTCGGGTGTCCATCGCCCGCGGACACCCGCGCGACGCGAGGGAGGCACGCGAATGTCTGCCGTCGCGGCGATAGGGGGAATTGATTGTGGGCAAATGAGGACAGCCCGCGCTATTATCATTCATAGGAACTTCGGTGCCGGGAACAAGGGACGACTTGCGGAAACGTGAGCGGTCAGGCGAACAAGCAGAGCGATGTGAACTCTGCTCCTTCCCGGAGGCTAAAGGACGGCCACCGGGAAATGGGAAAAGGCGGCGCTCGGACTCGAACCGAGGATGAAGGATTTGCAATCCTTTTCTGGGGATTTCGAATCTCCTCTCAAAGCTGCGCTTCTCGACGAGAAAGCCGCATTCCATTAACTTCCCTGGCCCTCCCTGGCATTGTCGGACCCTGCCAATAGTCTGCCAAAATTTCTCTTGACTTTTGTATTACATGGCCCTATAGTTGGGGTATGCATGTAAGGAAAAAGCCCGGCTGTAAATACTATTACGCGGAGTTCTGGGGCAACGGCAGATGGGTTTCCAAAAGCACCCGTTGCACAAAGAAGCCCCTTGCGCTTGAGGTCGCGCGGCGGCTATACGAAAAGAGCCTCAGGCAAGAGCATGGCATCCCGATGGCTCCGCGCCTGTCTCTCGACGAGCTTCTTGACCGGTATCTGGTCTGGCTGAAGGCGGAGCGCTCGGAGCGGACGGCCTTGAGAGCGCAACGGGCAGTCCGCAACGTCCTGGACAGGCTGAATGTCCGCTCGCCGAACGAGGTCAGCCCTGAAAAGCTCACCGAATTCAAAAGACAACGCCTGAGCGAAGCCAAGGCCCTTACATGCAGGCGGGGCCAGAAAAAGGTCTCGCACTTCACGCTGGGCATCGAGCTAAGGCACTTCAAGGCTTTTCTCAGGCGTTGCGTCAAACAGGGCTGGCTGGCCCGGATGCCCTGCGATATCGAGGTCCCGAAGCTTCCGACGAAAGGCCGCGCAGTTTTCCTTTCTGACGGCGAAGTAGAGGCTTTTCTTGCCAAGCTCCCTCCCTGGGCATGGTGGGGAGCATACGCCATCCTCAATACAGGCCTTCGCATCGAGGAGGCCATGTTCTTAGAGTGGCCTGACATTGACTTAGAGGCCGGCCTTCTGTGGGTGGTGAACAAGCCGCAGGCCGGTTTCCATCTGAAGGACAAAGACGAGCGGTCAATCCCGGTCTCCCCGGAACTTGCTGCGGAGCTTTCAGTCCGGCAGCGGGAAAGCGGTTGGGTGGTCCCCGGCCCTGACGGGGAGCAACTGACGCGGAACGGTTTTGCCAAGGCCACGGCTGCGGCAGGGAAGCGAGCGGGTCTTTCAAAGCGGGTAACGCCCCATGTTCTGCGGCATACCTTCGGCTCCCACTTAGCAATGGCGGGCGTTCCCCTGCCGACGATTCAATCCCTCATGGGGCACAGCGCCATTGCGACAACGATGGTCTATGTTCATCTCACCGAAGACCACCGCAGGGAAGCGGTGGGAAAGTTGAGAATTTCGGCCCGGAAACCAGAAGAGCGGAAGGTAATTCCCTTCGGAAGGTAGGGCGAAGGGCGAGAGGGCAGGAGGGATGAATGGCAGCAGACCAAAGATAACCCTTCAGGAGGTCAAAGAAGTCGCCCGACAGATTGTGGAGCGCTTCCACCCCCAGAAAGTAATTCTGTTCGGTTCGTACGCGAAGGGGAATCCGACCCGCGATAGCGACGCGGACCTCCTGGTGGTGATGGAGACAGAAGAAAACCCTTTGCATGTCGCAGGACTTATCTCCGCCAGCATTGACCATCCGTTCCCTCTGGACATTATTGTGAAGAGGCCATCCGAGTTGGCAGCGTCCCTTGCAGAGAACGCCATTTTTGAGACGGAGGTGGTCACGAAAGGTCTTACCCTGTATGAAGCAGAGGACGAGAGAGTGGATTGAGAAGGCGGAGGGCGACCTGAAGATGGCTCGCCGCGAGATGGAAGCAAAGGACCCGGTGTAGGACGGGGTCTGTTTCCATGCCCAACAACCAGACGATAACCAGTTTCAATCCACGCCCCCGCACGGGGGGCGACATTAGATATGTGTACTTGCTAACTAACCTGTTGGGTTTCAATCCACGCCCCCGCACGGGGGGCGACGAAAGGGCAAGATAGAACTTGCCAGGATGACAGGTTTCAATCCACGCCCCCGCACGGGGGGCGACGTCAGCAAGACAACTCAACGGTACGTTTACGTCGTTTCAATCCACGCCCCCGCACGGGGGGCGACTTGGAGGTGTTCGCCGGAATGGTGCGGCTTCTGGGTTTCAATCCACGCCCCCGCACGGGGGGCGACCCGGATGTGCGTAATGCAATCGTGCCCTTGTGCGGTTTCAATCCACGCCCCCGCACGGGGGGCGACTTGGGAGAGATTTATGTCCCTGCTCCAAAAGCGGTTTCAATCCACGCCCCCGCACGGGGGGCGACCCCGCAGGGGCAACTCCGACAACACGATAGCCACGTTTCAATCCACGCCCCCGCACGGGGGGCGACCAGTCATTGATGGTGCGCTTGTCATACGGAAGTTGTTTCAATCCACGCCCCCGCACGGGGGGCGACCCGAGGCCGAGGCCCATATAGACCTCGCCTTGACGTTTCAATCCACGCCCCCGCACGGGGGGCGACAGGAGACGCCATACTGGGAAATAAGCCGCGCACTGTTTCAATCCACGCCCCCGCACGGGGGGCGACCGCTTGGGTTTCGTCGCTTGCAGGGAATTTATCTGTTTCAATCCACGCCCCCGCACGGGGGGCGACTCGTCCCCTCCCCATACAAACGAAAACGTCAGCTCGTTTCAATCCACGCCCCCGCACGGGGGGCGACGATTCCACTGGGTCAGTGCCTTGGCACTCGGAAGTTTCAATCCACGCCCCCGCACGGGGGGCGACGTGCTGGGAAAGGACTGAAGAAAAGGGGGGAACATGTTTCAATCCACGCCCCCGCACGGGGGGCGACCATGGCGGGCAGCCGGACGGCGGTTAGGGAATGCGTTTCAATCCACGCCCCCGCACGGGGGGCGACCTTGTGTCCGCGCGCTCACTCGCGCACAGATGCGTTTCAATCCACGCCCCCGCACGGGGGGCGACTCATTGGCAGAGGAGCTAAACCCCGAGAAGCGCGTTTCAATCCACGCCCCCGCACGGGGGGCGACTTGGTTGAGAGAATGGGAGAATGCGCCCAAATGAGTTTCAATCCACGCCCCCGCACGGGGGGCGACATGAGGCGGCGGTGGCTTGGCTGAGAGAATGGGAGTTTCAATCCACGCCCCCGCACGGGGGGCGACCTATGGCTGTTGTGCCGGCGTAGGGTTTGACTTCGTTTCAATCCACGCCCCCGCACGGGGGGCGACCCAGTATTGGTTTTCATGTCTTCGCTCGCTGTTTGTTTCAATCCACGCCCCCGCACGGGGGGCGACTACGCGTCGGCTGAAACAGAGCTTGACGGCGTGGGTTTCAATCCACGCCCCCGCACGGGGGGCGACTGTAGTCGGAGCCGGCTGCTGATACAGCGTAGGAGTTTCAATCCACGCCCCCGCACGGGGGGCGACCTAAGTTGCGTATTTGCAAGGGTCGTCTTGTACTGTTTCAATCCACGCCCCCGCACGGGGGGCGACTTGGTTTTAGGGTAGTGGGATAAAGGGGGTGATGTGGTTTCAATCCACGCCCCCGCACGGGGGGCGACGTGATGTGTAGGGCGGTGGTGGCGCCGCGGTAGGTGTTTCAATCCACGCCCCCGCACGGGGGGCGACCAAGCCGTGGCCTGCGGCCCAGAGGCATAAGTCGTTTCAATCCACGCCCCCGCACGGGGGGCGACCGGTCGCTACCGCGGTTCATGTAGAAGCCTATGTCGTTTCAATCCACGCCCCCGCACGGGGGGCGACCCCGTGGACTTGGTGACGGTCGCAAACAGACTAGGGTTTCAATCCACGCCCCCGCACGGGGGGCGACTAGCTCGGCGAGCAGTTGTTCCTCCGTGTAGCGCGTTTCAATCCACGCCCCCGCACGGGGGGCGACCGGTTGGGGGTGCTCGAGTGGCCAGAGGACGTGAGTTTCAATCCACGCCCCCGCACGGGGGGCGACCCCGGAGGGGCCTGGCTCACCACTACTTGCGAACGTTTCAATCCACGCCCCCGCACGGGGGGCGACTCGCCACACTCCGCCAAATACTCGGCCCAACAGTGTTTCAATCCACGCCCCCGCACGGGGGGCGACGACACACGAAACCTCGAACGCGTCCGCGTCATCAGTTTCAATCCACGCCCCCGCACGGGGGGCGACTCTGGGCGAGTCAATTCACGAAGTCACAAGCAGTTGTGCCGCTGGTTTCGCGCACCCCCTGCGTTGCATCTCACAGAACCGACCCATGCCCATTCTGCTCACATCGTTATTCCTGCCGCGGCAGCAAGTTGCGAAAGCCGCGAACCGCTGCTTTAAGCCATGTCCGCTTGTGGTTCGCGGAGAAGGGCCTCAGACCACGAGAGGCCCTTCGGGGTCGTACGAAGGCTTGGCTCCGACGTGCTCGACTCTCCGCTTCCAGTTCTTGCCGAGGAAGTAGAAGCGCAGGCTGTCCTGCTCCTCGTTGATTTGGTTAATCAACTGGTGCCGGAGGTCAGCCCACCGGGCTGGGTCTACCAAGCACTCGAATACCGATTTCTGGACTCTCTGCCCGAGGTTCTGGCACATCTTGGCTACTCGGCGAAGCCTTGTTCTGCCTTCGGCTGTCTCGGTATTGACATCGTATGTGACTAAGACGAGCATGTTGTCCTCATTTCCATATAAAGGGCGGATACCCGTCCAAGTCGCCTCTCAGGTGGCGTGCGAGGAGCATGGCCTGAACGTGAGGCAAAAGCCCCAGCGCGACCTTTTCGTTCAGGAATGGATGCTGGATTTCCTCCTGTTTTCTTTTTTGATAGGCGACGAGGACTTCTTTTCGAGTGTCGTCGTCCATGAGGACGGCGCCGGTTTCTGTTTTCCGGAATCCCTTTCCCCTGACCTGCTGGAGGTTGACGAGGGAGAGGGCCAGCCTGTCGGCGAGGAAAGGACGGAACTCCTCCATCAGGTCGAGCGCCAGTCCGGGCCGCCCTGGCCGGTCTCGGTGAAGATAGCCCACAGCGGGGTCGAGTCCGACGCCTTCGAGCGCTGAGGAGGCGTCGTGGGCGAGAAGGGTGTAGATGAAGGAGAGAAGCGCGTTCATGTTGTCGAGCGGCGGACGGCGACTGCGCTCGCGGAAGAAGAAGTCCTCCTTTTGGGCGACGATGAGGTGGTCAAAGACGCCGAAGTATGTTCTCGCGGCTTCTCCCTCTCTGGCGCGGACGGTATCGAGAGGGACTGATTCTCGGAGGTCGTCCAGGATGCGCGAGAGGTTGGTCGCTGCGCCTTTCAGGGCGGTTGAGTTAGGATTGTCCGGATGGTCGCGAGCCGCGCGAACGAGGACAGTCCGGCTATTGGCGATTTTTGCCAGGACGACGGCGCGGGCGATCTTTGCGGAGGCTTCCTCCTCGTCTGCGCGACGGTACTGTTCGCGGCGCAGGAGGACGTTGCCGGAAACGGGGCCATGAACGCGGGCGAGGAATCTTCCATGCTCGCTGAGGAACGAAAGAGTGACGTTTCTTTCGCCGCAGAGTTCCATCAGGGGAGGGCTGCACAGGACCTGGCCGAAGCAGACGATGCCGCCGAGGGTGTGGACCGGGACGCGGAGCTTTGTCTCCTGCTCGACCCGAACGAGGACAGTCTCGCCCTCTCGCGAGAGGTAGGCACCTTGCGTCGTGACGTACAGTGTGTTGAGAAGGTGCTTCACGTTAGTTTCCTCCTTACTCGGCCGCCTCGCCGATGGCGCTTGAGAGAAACTCCTTTACGCTTCGTCCTGCTGTCGTGGCCCTGGGCAAGCAGAAATAGAGCAGCGAGCAGCTTTTACATTTCTTGTCGTATTTTGGCGGCGGAGTTTTTCTCTGCCCGGTCATTTCGTGCAACCTGGCTGCGAGCGACTCGGTCTCGCTGCGGAGTTCGGCGTCGAAGTTCACGTCGTAGCGTCTCCGGGGTGTTCCGTAGAAGATGGCACCGGCTGGGATTGACACCTGTAACATTTCCTCGAGGCAGAGCGCCTGGCCGCAGAGCTGAACTTCGTCGCAGCGGTCGGGCTTGGGTCTTCCGTGCTTATACTCAACGGGGACCGGGCGCCACAGGCCGGGCACGTCCTGCAATTGGACGCCAAAGGGGACCACGCTCTCGCCCACCGAACCCTGCTCCACATCAAGCAGGCGGTGGAACTCAACTACGTCTGCCTTCCCCGTGAGCCCGAGCCGCAGGCAGCGCAATCGCAGCCCATGGGCGATTCGGAGGTCGCCCCGGACTTCTGTGTGTGGTTCGTCAGCCTGCTCATGGAGATGTCGCCCCTCGACTGTGAGGGGATTCTCCGCCCAGACGCACTCAAGGTACATCAACGCCCACTGCCGCTCGCAAAAAGCAAGGTGCTGGAGCGCGGAAATCGGCAAAAGGTCGTCCTCGTCGTACATTGTCGGCCACCTTTCATTTGACTTCGACGTGCTTCGCCGTCCCAGGGAGCTCATCCCACTGAATGAGCGCTTTTCCGCCTTCGGCTGAGACTACAAAACCGATCTTGACTCCGACGGGCAGAGCGCTTTGATGGAAAACCACTTGATAGTCGGCGAAACATCGCGGTGCCTCCACCCCTTCCTTCTTCTTGACTTCCAGCAGCGCGAAAAGCCTATGTGCCGCAGCGCACCCCAGCTTTGCCTGCTGACCGCGCTGGGTTTCGTTCGTGTCCGTTCCGACGTGCTTGAAGACCAAGACCGGCTCGCGGACCGACATCACGCCCTTGCTTGAGGAGCGGTCGTGCTCGTACATCTTGAGGAGCGCTTCCCACAGAAGTGCCAGGTCCTCCTCAGAGAAGCCAGTGCCTTCGGCGAGGTGTGCGCTGATGAAACCTTTGCCGACATAGAGGCCGTAGGGGATGAGAGCCTTCCGACCCATGGTGCGCAGGCTGTCCTCCGGCTTGCCTTCGGTATACTTTAGGTACTTCTCACTTGATTCGAGCCGCTGATCGGGTTCCGCGATGGCCATGCGCGTGATCGAGATGTCGAGGGGCAGTATCGGGTCCACGGAACGCGCAAACGCAACCTGGACAGGCCCTCTCACTTGCCCAGCGTTGGGGCCCGTGCTCATCACAGCGCCGAAGGCACGGATGTCGTAGAAGTTCCGGCACATCCACCCCCGGGCCTTGTCCACCTCGGCCTTCTTCGGGCCCTTTTTCTTATCTACCTCGTAGCCTCCGTTCTCCTCCTCGTGCGCCCGGGCAATGGGCGTGTTGAGGTTCGTGGCATGCTCCACAAAGATGGCATAGGGCGTGTTGTTGCCTCTGGCAATCTGGACGTAGTTGCGGATGCGGCGCTTGATGGCCACGTCCGAAACAAGGCCGTGCATGTCCTGGGGATCAAGGCGTGGGGCATTCCCTGCATCCGGGTCGCCGTTGGGATTGCCGTTCTCGCAATCGAACAACCAAACAAACTCGTAGCGATTTCGGACCGTGTCACTCATGGCTTTCCTCCTTTCCTTCGACAGAGGTGTCAGATTTCTTCTGGGCCATCTGCTGGTAGTAGCCGAGCGCGAAAAGACTCTGTTCCTCCAAATCGAGCGTTCTCGGAATGCTGTCTTTGAGGCGCTGTGTGATCTCAGCGATCTTCCGCACGTGCCAGACGGCCAGCCCCGGGCGCTCGTGCTCGAGCTTGCCCAGGTGAAACTGGGCGTTGCGGATCAATCGCCCGAGAACGAGCGCGGGGGTACTGCTTGCGGCAGCGTAATAGCGCTGCACGACGCCAGCGCCCACGTCTCCGAGCGCTGAGTGCTGCAATCCTGCCAGGACGGCCATGAGCCGGCCGCACTGATAGGCGGGATGCGGATGTTCTTCGTTGAGATAGGCTGACATAGGCTCATCTCCTTTCTTTGGTTCCTTGCGAATGTGATACGCCTTCATCAACATCATGCGGGCGTGAAGCAGGGACGCCGCGGCGGCCAGCCTACGCGCGTCACGTGACCTCTCGGCGTCTTCCAGCTCGGCGCGCAGGATGAATGGCCGATGGACAACAACGAGGCGGCCCAGCACGCCGTAGGGGATAGCTTCTCCGCGTACGCCCGCCCTCCACAGAGAGACACGCTCCGGTCCGATTGGTCGAATCCAGTCCTCGTAGCGCTGCCTCGGTCTCCTTGAGTCGAGGAGAGAGGTTATCAGCCTCTCGATGCCGGGGTAGCGGGCCGTTTGGGGGCCTCGATAGGTGGTCAGGGCGAGATCCTGGAACCACCGATAGACGTTTCGTGCCAGCTCCTCGAACTGGCCTTCCATCCAGTCGCGCACCATGACGCGGCCCTCGGCGGCGGAAAGGGTGAGCGCGTAAAACCGATTCCCATAAAGGTCCGGCGGCGTCTTACCGGTCTCGACCGCCTCGAGCAGCTCCCTGGCTCGCTCCAGCGCGCTTAGCTCTCGCATCTCGTCCGTCTCGGCTTCTGTGAGGAAGGCGAGAAGGTCGTGCTGAAGGGCGACTTCGCCCTTAAACCAGTAGGCGACGCTTGCGCCACCGAGGCGCACCCGGGCTTCGCGCAGGATGTGGTTGAGGGCGGTGCAGTAGCCGGCCGCTGCCCGCTCGGACACCGCAGCATTCTCCGACTGCTGGAGCCCGTAGGAGCAAAAGGACCTTTCGTTGAAGCTGACCAAAGCGCCGCCCATTACCTTTATATCGTGAGTCAGCGACGGCTCGGCGAGCACACCGGTGGCCAGGCAGCGCATCTGCCCCAAGCGCCGCTCTTTTTTGTTGGACTTCTTGAGCGATCTCAGAGTCCTGGCCTCTCTCCAAAAGCGCCCCCACCAATTGAGGCAGTCCTCCCACTCCACCGGAAAGCCGCCCGGGAGCTTGAAGGTGACGTTGTCGCTGGGCTCGGCGCCGTTTTCTCGGAGCGCCGCCCTGACCGCTTCTACGACGGTCTGGTCGGTTAGGGCTTGGGCGACCGTCGCAAGCGCGGGGACCTCGGCAACGGCCTTTTTCAAGAGCCCAACGAAGTGCCGATGCTTTGCGTCCACATTGGGTTCGCCAGGTTCGTCGGTGAGAAGCGCCACGACGCGCGCCTGGTCAACCAGGAACTGGCTTTTGTCCTTCCCGGAAGACGTGAACTGCATGTACGGGGACGTCTCAAAGCTCTGGCCCGGGTTCTTCCTGCCAAGAGCTGGATCGCCGAGTGGGAGGACGCCCAGAAAGCGGCCCTCTGCGTCGAACTCGAGCCCCCACCTCACGGCCGTGCGCTTGAAGCCCGGCTGGTACGGCAGCTTGCGTTTGTCGGCATAGGCGAGCAGTAGTTCAAGCATTAGCGTTCCCTCCTTATCCCTCTAAGCACCTGGTCGCTTTCGTAATCAGGGACCTCCATTACCCCGCCTGTCACTGAGGCTCGGAAAAGGCTGACGAATGGTTCGTCCGCGCTCGTTCCGGTCCTGCTCAGGTCGAATACGTCGTAGAGCATCAGCCCAATGTCGAGGTCAAAAGCCTTCGGCTGCGCTCGCGCGGCGTGAGGCTCGACCAGTTCGAAATAGGCGGGGAATTCGCGGCAGCCGAAATATGGTTGATAAATACATTTACCATTTGCGGCGCGGCGGCGGAATTGCGATTCCAGCGCCTGGAGGCGGTCTTCAAAGCCGCGCCACGGGCGAATCTCGGCGTGCAGGCGATAGCGAACGTCCCTCAGAGCCATTGTCTGCCGCTGGGTGCGGGCCTCCTCGTCTGCCGCGATGGGCTCAGCGTAGCCTTTCGCGACCGCCGCAGCCCTCTTCACTTCATTCCGGCGGAGAGCGATGTAGTTCGGTGGGGCAAGAATCTCGATCTTTGTGATTTGCCAGCGGAACTCGACCGGCTTGCAGTAGATTGCGTCATAGATGCCGCGGGCCGCCGAAGGGGTGATGACGGGATAGCTGAAGCGTTCCACCTTCAGCTCGGGGCGGGTAAAGCACGCGAACTCGCCCCATACATCGAGAGCCTGGTCTTTCGGTTTCATGTTCCCTCCTTTCCTCCTTAATGTTCATGCAATCAAGCACTCCGGTACAACGGGTGGGATGAGACCCTTTTCGGGGTCGTAGTGCTCCTCCTTGAGATAGATAAACCACTCTTCTGATCGGATTCCCTTCGTTACGGGAACCGGCTCGAGGTACGTTTCTACTGGCGCGCCACGCCGCGGTCTGAAGAGGCCAATGGTGTGCGGGCGAGCCTCCGAAATCCACCGCCGCGTCAGGCCCGTCTGACGGGCCTCGCGCGCCAGTTGTTGGAAGACTTCGCGGTCGTAAGGGACGAGGACGTTGATCGCGTCTTTTTCGATGACTCGATACTCCTGGGCAACTTTCGCGAAATCCTGGCCTTCGATACCTTTGACCAGTTCTGGCTTTCGTTCCTGCGGCCTCGTCAGGTCGTAGAGCTTCCGGTAATATTCCTCAAACAGGCGGGGGACATGAATGTCCATGCCAGGCGCACAGCGATTACTCAGGAGGTTGCGGCTGACACTTGCGGCCTGCCTGTAGGTGCCGTCCGGATATGCATTGGCCTCCTCTTCTTCCGGCAGGAACACATGGACGCTTCCAGTCTCCGCGTGGCCGTTTCGGTTGCAGCGTCCGGCAGCCTGTGCGACCGCGTCCAGAGGCCCAAGCGCCCGGAAGGCAACCGGGAAATCCACATCAACTCCCGCTTCGACGCACTGGGTCGAAATGAGATGGCAGGGCATTCCTTTCGCCAGGCGCTGACGCACCTCGTCCAGCACGACATGGCGATGAGCCGGGCACATGTTTGTGGAGAGGTGGAACAGCCCTTCAAGCCCGAGCCGCCGCAGCGCATCGAAAAGCTGGATTGCGTGGCGCTTCAAATTGACCACACACAGGGCCTGGCTATGCTTGGACATCTGGTCAGCTAACTCCGCCCAGGAAGTCTTTTGCGTGAGATCCGGCCATACGACCTTTGTGCGCCTTGCCCGCTCGAAGAGACGGATGTCTGGTTTCACAATCTCTGTTGCTTGCCAGCCTCCAACGCAGTATCTCCGGACGAAGTCGTCCAGATGTCCGAAAGCGGGCTGCGTGGCGGTTGCGAAGACGATGGTGCAGCCGTACCGTTCCGCCAGACGGGACAGTGTCGCGAGAGTCGGGACGGCCAATTGAACCGGCAATGTCTGAACTTCATCAAAGAGTATGACACTTTTCGCGAGGCGGTGAAGCTTCCGACAGGCTGAGGGGCGGTTGGCAAACAGGGATTCGAGGAATTGAACGCTGGTGGTGATGATGATTGGGGCGTCCCAGTTCTCCGCGAGAAGTCGGGACTGGCGGGCGGCCATGTCCTCGGCAATTGAGTCTTTTTCCCGGTCGCCTTCTTTTTCGATTCGAGTGCCCGCGAGGCTGTGATCCTCGAGGATATACTCATCGAGGTATCCTTTTCCGAAGCACGGTGCGAACACTTTGCGGTATTCTCCGACGGTCTGCTCTATGATGCTCAGGTAGGGGATAACTGTGACGATGCGTCGCAGGCCGTGTTTGAGGGCATGCCCAAGTGCAAACGCCAGCATGCTAAGTGTTTTTCCTGCCCCAGTGGGCGCGGTAAGTGTGAAAAGACCCTGCGGGCACTCCCCTGCCTCCAAGCAGGCTTGGAGGAGATCAGAGCGCAATTTCCCGACCTCTAACGACGCGGTTGAATGCTTTGCCAGTTCGTCGAGGTGGGTTAAGAGAAGTGATAGAGCCCGTTCTGGTTCCAGCACCGGCCCCGACTCGCGGTAACGCTTCTCGCGACCCGGACCTGCATCGAAGTGTGCCTCCGTCTCGATGAAGTCGGCGTCCACGAGCGCAGAGAACAACATCCGCACGTCGAGCATCGCAGCAGCAGACATCTGTCCCAGCCTCGTGTAGTCATAAACGGAGGCCGGAACCTCTGGGAATTTCAGACCATCGGCGTCGAGACGCTCCAGGAGCGTTTGGGCATTGGACTCAGACAAGCGCAAGTCCAAGGGGTGGCGCTCCGCCAACCTGCTTAAGTCCAGTTCCCTTAGTGAATGCTTGTCAGCTTTTTGCAGGCCGAGGTGATGTCCCTGGATCGCCAGAGCCGCGGCGATTCCGCGGAGCTTGTATCGCGTTAGGGCGAGCCAAGCCCCCGCGGACCAGTGGTCTATCGCTCGCTCCTTGCCTTCGAGACGCCTCTGGAAAAGCGTACCGTACTTGCCCAGATCGTGGAGCATCCCAGCAAGTCTCGCCTCGTTGGAAGCTCCGAAGGCGCTTGCGTACTCGGCTGCTCGGTTTGCCACGTCACGGAGATGGCACCGAAGGAAGTCATCTCTTCCAGACGGGCTACGGCTGTGGGCGAGAACGCTTGTTGACATCTCCGCCACCGACTCGTTCTTGGTGAGGCTCCTAAATTACCGCAGGAGGCTCGACCCTCTTAGCGTGCCCTCAACCAACGGGTCCCATTGCTCAGATTCCCAACATTCTTTAGGCAGAGTATACAGCTAATCATCCTGAGGGTCAATCAGCGCGGCAAGTGACAGCTTCGCAGAGGAGTTTAAGCCTCCCGCCGTGAAAGCTCTCATTCAACAGAGCACAGGACGTGAGAGAAGGCTTTGGGATGGGTGCAAGTCTCTACGGTCGCGGTAATCACCGTGACCCGGGAGCATTGTCGCGGCGGAGCGCGCGGAGAGCGCTCCTCGAGACTGGATAAGCACATTCCTCATTTACGAATATGACCAACGGCTTAGCCATTTTCTCATAGGAAAAGACCCCCGTTGGCGGATTCTTTTTTCTTCTTTGGATTCTTGTGCAGATAATCCCGAACCGAACGCCTATTCCGATTCTGAACCGTCTCACGCTGCCCCTTCAGACTCTCAGTCCGTCTACTACCCTCCTCACCAAGGAGGATGGAGCTGCTGCCATAGAAATTCCTCCAGTTTTCTGAACCCTGCAACTGCACCCGTCCCGTCTAAACTGTAAATGAGCCAGAAAGTCTTTCTATTTTTTCCCGACATGCGCCCCTCACGCCTCACATTATTGATTCCTCCGCCATTACCAATGAGCTACATCGCCACCCCGGCAAATTTGCGGGAAGGTTCCGTTAGGGTCCCGCGCGTGGGCTTCCCACTCCCTGGACAGACTCCCGTATCCTTGCCGGTCAAGGGGGAGGTCCACACTGGATATGTGCTCCTTTCTGCAGCATCGCTTCGCACATCTCTGTCCCTGGGTCTACGGCAGCGCGAACCGGCCTACGTCCCGTTTTCTTCCTCGTGAAAGTCCTCGGGGTTGGAGCGAGGAAGGAACCGATACTGTGCGTTATCCATCTTGTAGAATCTCTCCAGTATCGGCTTCCTCCTGAAGTGCCATGACAGCGTTCCGGCGCTCATGCGAATACGCCACTGGGCCTCCATTTCCCGAAGGATGTCCTTCCTTCTGACGCTTTCGCCCGACCTGGAAGCTCTTTTCCTCAGCTCCAGCGTCGCTGTGAAAATTGCCCTCTGCTTGTCTCCGAGACTCAGGAGCTCTTTGAATTGATACTCTATCGCACCCATTCTCTGCTTTTCCGTCAAGGCCAGGAGCTCGCGGGGAGCCGCGTCGGGCAAGACCCTCGCGAGGACAGAGACCAGCAATTCGCGCCCCCAGGGAGTTTTTGGAGGCTCGAAGGCCCCCTCAGGCTCCGTTTCACCCTCGGGACAATCCTCCGCCGGATTTCCCATTTTCTCCGCGACATACCGGTCTATCCACTCATCTGTCGGCGTAGGGTTCTCCTCGTACTGACTGGAATCATACTCCGCAATCTCCCGGGCTATCTTCGCAAGACCCTCCTTACCCAGCTCCAGTTCCATCATCGTGCTCTGCCAAAGTTCCGACACCACCCACTTAACATGAGCCTTCTCCTCCCTCAGGTACTCCGGGCAATACTCTGCGGGATGGCCGTTCTCCCAAAGGCCCAAGTCCGTTACCCGACGCACTATATGGTTTTCAATGGCCTTCTGGTCTTCACTGTTGACCCCTTCCAGGTAAGGGGGCCATGTAAAGGAATCTTCCCAGGGCGTGACATCAAAGTATGTCTGCAAGAGAAACCAAAAGTCGGCGTATTTTTGGGCCCCCAATACTAAAGGGTGCTTTTGCCCCGGGCGATAAACCCGAAACTGTTTCGCAAGCCTGACTTTCTGATACAGCCTCCACCTCAAAACCCCTGCCACGAGTAGTCGAAACTCCTGGCGGACTCTTGCGTAATGCCCCTTTCTCAAAAACTCCCTTGCCGCCTCCGGTGCTACATTTGAAAGCCCCGACGGTATCAAATATCCATCGTCAATCGCCTTAAGAGTCTCCTGTTCGCCACAGAGGGCTACAGATTTCGCTATTGTCCTTACGCAGCGCCTAATCCATGGTGCCACTACTCCCCTTTGCAGGAACAGGTTGAATGCGGGAATCGGCGTCGCAGGGACCCGGAGCCGCCAGTGCCCGGTCGGTCCACGACGCCGCGCCACGACCTTGCCACGCTTGACCCATGACTTGAGCGTGGCAGGTGGAACCCCGATGAGGCGTGCCGCCTCCCTAACTCTCTTGTAGGTGGTTTTTGGGCCACCGATTTCCACTTCGGCCTCACTCCCGAGGGATTACGGAACGAATCGCGCGCTTTTTGCACTTTTCTCGAATTTTACCATAGGGTGAGGAGGTAACACAAGGAAATATAACTCAGGAGGTAAAATAACAAATTCGGTTGCATCAACAGGAGGTTGGCATGAGGAGGTTCTATAAAAAGCTAATGGCCGTTCGGGTTGATAAGAGAACCGCGGACAACCTGGAACTTCTGATGTCGCTTTGGCAGGTGTCGAAGAGCGAGGCCGTCCGACGCTGCATTCGCGGCCAGGCAGGACGACACAGGGGTTGTCTCGCAACTGGCGTTCAGAGGTACGCGGGCGTTAGCGAAAGAAGCACAACGGCGAATTGAACCCGGGTCCTTCGCACCAGAGAAGAACGAGGATTTTCAAATGGGGATTGAGACGGGGAAATCGGCACTTTCGGCGCTCCTGGAACACCTTAGGAGTCTGCGAGAGAGCTACGGGATTCGCGACGGGGGTGGAGGGGACGCAGACCGCCGACGGATAACCCTGCTGGTCTGTGATGCCATCCTCGACCTCCCTCCCGCGACTGTCTTTTCACTATTGGGGAGACCGCGGAGCACGGGGAGGGCCATAAACGATGATGAAGCAGTGCTCTTTCTGGTGGGCCAGTTCGAGGCCGCCTTTTATGCGGCCTTACAGGAGCACGCCCTTCGTTGCGAACCCATAGAAACGGAGGCGAACTGGCGAGAAGCCCGAGGCAAGAAGCGAGCGGGAGGAGAACGCCGGGAAATGCGCAAGCTGCAATTCAATCCCACCGCGCTGCACAACATTGCAACCTTCTCCCCTCAGCAGGCTCTCGACCGCTTTCCCGTAATCAAGAGGGTCATTTCAGTGCTCAAAAACAAGGAGGAAAAAGATGGCAGAGAACCAGCGAAGTCGCACGGAGGGTTTGACCTGGCGGAACGTCTTGAGCGAAGAAGAACTCGTGAAGTTGCTCGGCGTTTCTAAGGCGGCTCTCTCTCAACTGCGATCCGCCGGTCTGCCGTGCCTGTACGTGTCGAGCCGGTGCCGGTTGTACCTCGACCGGGAAGTCCTGGAATGGGCGTCAGGGCGGTCAAAGCCGAGGTCTGGCAGGACTTCCCAAAGTTCCGCACAGCCGCAAGAAAATGGGGCTTAGCCGCAGGAAAAGAGGGCGTAGCCGAAGGGTTTCTCAGGTTTCAGGTAGGCTAACCCTCAAAGCGGCAAGCCAAACCTGAAACAGGGAAAGAAAAAAGGCACTTGAATGAGGGAAAAACACCGACGGAAAAACAGCCAGCCCTTCGCACGCGTTCCCCGGGCGCTCCTCGAAGATAGGGAATGGCGCGCCCTGTCGCCCGGCGCTCGCCTGACTATGATAAGCATGGTGGAAAGTTGAAACGCAGGCTCACCGTCGGGGGTCGCTCCGTTGGGACCAGGACCCAAGGAACTCCCGGGCGGCTCTCGGCGGTGGGCCGACAGAGAAGGAGTTCCGAATGATAAAGCCTGGTACCGAGCGGAAACAACTCCATTTCGTTCGCCTGTTCGATGATTTCCTTTGCGACCCTGTCATCCGAGGTCTAAGTGCAACGGCTTTCGGCATGGTGATTTATTTGGCTGCCTCATATCGCGGCGGTGACCCTGAGCGGTTAAGCGTGCCCTATCGCTTTTTCCTGTGGTCGCCGTCGGCAATCAGTCGCGGCTTCAAAGAACTCAAAGACAAGGGCGTTATTGAGCTTGTTGAACCTGGCGGACTCCAAGGCGCGGCGGGGAAGCGCGCGGTGAGTGTCTATAGGTTCACACCGGACTTTCAGAGGCTCATGCGGTTTGGCCAGAGAAGCGTAAAAGTGGCGCCGGTAAAAAAACGTCAACTACGGATTCAGAAGCGATGAAGGCTCATATCCCTACGCATTCCGAAGCGGTAAGCTGAGACATCGCTACGGATTCCGAAGCGATAACCCGCCGAATGCGGCTCTTCATCGCTACGGATTCCGAAGCGTTCTATAAATCTCTATGCCATGGGCCTGTGCTGCTTTTTGCGAGCCTGTAAAGGCTGTATGACGCCCAAAAAGGCGGTTAGCTGCCATGAAATTTTTTTTGACGGGAGTTCAGGCACAAAAAACGCAGGGCCTCCCACCTTGAGGAAAGGCCGTTTGTGGGGTGCGTGTGTGCTCCCCCTGTGGGAAGAAACGGCGTTTTTGGGCCGTCGGGAATTACCTTAACCGTCTTGTTTGCAGGCGATTGTGCAATTGGCCGTGGTAAAAATGGGGGTGGCCTTCCGGTTCGCCCCCTAAAAAGGGCTTTGCGGACGCCAAAAATAGGGCGGTCCCCATGCGGCAAACGGCGGCAGGCAAAATTGCTCCAGAAAATTGGCTGGGTACTTGAGAGGCAAGGCTTGACAATAAGCGAAGCCCCCGCGTCCCAGCGACCCTCGGAAGGCTCCGAATGAAAAAGCGCGCACCCACGAAAGGCACGAAGGAAGGAAAGTGAGCGATGGCGGTCCCTCGACTTCTGACGGTCATAGAAGCGGCTGAAATCCTGCGGCTGAGCCGGAACAAGGTCCTCCGCCTGGTAGAAAAGGGGGAACTGCCGTCGGTTCGCATTCCAGGTGATGGCGAGCGAGCCGCAAGAGTTTTACTGCGCGAGGATTCCCTTATGGACTGCATTGAGCGATGGAGCGGGAGCCAAGAAAAGCTTTGTGGACAAGAGGCCAGGCGAAGGAGTAGTATAAGCGCAGCGGACGGTCAGGGTGGCGCAAATGGTGGCAAAAAAGGGGTGGACCCTGCCAATAGTTTGCCAAAATGCGCGAGCCGCCACGCAGGCGGCTGGGCGTCGAGGACGCAAGCTCCTGCGGGATAGGGACAAAGAAAATAGGCGGCGCTCGGACTCGAACCGAGGATGAAGGATTTGCAATCCTTTGCCTTAACCACTTGGCTACGCCGCCTGAAATATGATAACCTGTATATAATAAATCAAACCAGTTATCGGGGGCGATTGTCAATCAAAAAGGTTGTGGGGACTGCGAGCAGGTAGTGTACTTAAAAGTGTGTAAATTTTGCGTAAGAGAAAGAGAAGGGTGTATTCTCCCCTCAAAAACGAAACGAGAAGTTTAAGGCTTAAGAAGGGAGGCTACACCCATGGTGAAGGAACTTG